>Ga0181530_10000229_pt1 | contig 70765 bp, 66 predicted proteins | sample PEATcosm2014_Bin_42_FD_119769 | JGI IMG/M metagenome (GOLD analysis project Ga0181530, IMG submission 119769) | Peatland microbial communities from MTU Mesocosm Facility, Houghton, MI, USA - PEATcosm2014_Bin10_60_metaG | ecosystem: Environmental > Terrestrial > Soil > Wetlands > Peat | place...
GCGCTCTTCCTGAAAACACATCGGATCGGTAGACCCCGATGCCTTGAAAATCCCCGCCCCGAAGGGGCGGAATACTCACTAACCGAGAGCGCTCCCGCTCCATTTCACGCTGAACCGGAACAACCTGGCTTATGACACGCTGGCGGGGCGGATCATGCGGATCGACATCGAGTCGGGTATGATTCTCGGCTCCATGGAAAGTCCCGGGCACTGGCTGTCGCTGGGCCGCAACGGCGATATCTTCATCGCCAGCCTGACTGGCAATGTTTTTCGGTGGTATCCGGGATGGGTCCAGGGCGTGCGCGAGGAGGCGCCCGGCGTTGTGAAGTAGTGGACCGCGGCAAGCCTTCCGGCGATGTAACAAGTTTCCGAAAAACGGACCGGCAATCGAGCGGGATTGGGGTTATACTGGCAATCGTCAGTCCCGTTGTACCGGGAGAGGAGGTCACTGGCCATGTCGGTGTCTCGCAGATCTTTCTTTGCCCGCGCCGGGGCGATCGCCGCCGCTCAAGGGCTGGCCTTGCAGGCGCAGCAGAAGCCGCCGGTGGATCCGGGGGCGACCCCGCAGGACCCTCGCATGGGCACTGCCGATGTCGCCAAGGTCTTTCAGTATTCCAATCGGCGCTCCAGAGTATCCCTCGTCAAGGGCGACAACCGGCGCAAGAACATCTTTGACGCGCTGCTCGCCATTGACGACCAGATCCGGCCCTCTCTCAAGACCAGGAAGTACGTCCTCATCAAGCCCAACGGTCTCGACCCGTCGCGGCAACTGATTTCCACTCAAGCCGATACCGTGCATGGAATCCTGGACTACCTGGCGCCGCGGTTCAAGGGCCCGGTGGTGATCGCCGAATGCGGCGGAACGCCCGCCAGGCAGGCCACCAGCGAGTTCGGCTGGAGCGAGATTTTCGCCGAGCATAAGCCTCTCGACATCAAACTGGAAGTTCCCAACGAAGAAGGCCGCTACGAGCTCATGCTGGGGATCGACTACGACATGCACCTGATCCCGATCCGCCTGGGAGCTCGATTCCTGGACCCCGATGCGTTCCTGATTTCCTCGGCGGTGCTCAAGACGCACAACATGGTTGTGGCAACCATGTCGATCAAGAACGTAGTTTTGGGAGCGCCGCTGTCTCCGCCTCCCGGACAGAACCGGCCATGGGGAGAGAGCGAGAAGCGCAAGTTTCACGTTGGCATACGGGCGGGTAACTACAACATGTACCTCGCCGTCCAACGCATGATTCACAACTGGGGATTGGGGATCGTGGACGGGTACGAAGGCATGGAGGGGAACGGTCCCGTTTCGGGAACGCCGGTGCCCCATCGCATCGCCTTGGCCTCGACCGATTTTCTGGCGGTGGATCGGGTGGGCCTGGAGTGCATGGGCATCGACGCCAGTTGGCCCGGCTATCTCAATTACTCCTATCAAGGTGGCCTTGGCCAATACGATCTTTCTAAGATCGACGTAGTTGGCGCTAAGATCGCCGACGTGCAACGTAAGTACCGGCTTCACGCCGACGTGGACCGGATGCTCGAGTGGCGAGGCCCGATGCTGGATCTTCCGCCAAACCTGGGCCGCAATCGGCCGCGGCTGGAAGAGGATCTCTCCGCCTACGCGTGAGAGTCCCGAAAGGAGTGTATGTCAATGATCGTAACATCGTCAAAGAGATGGGCAATCGGTTCGCTATTGGCCGTCGCGCTGTTGAGCGTACTGGCGGCGCAACAGCCGGGTCCAGCGCAGAGCGCCGCCAAACCCAAGCTGTATAACACCGCCAAGCAGAAGCTGCTGGATGGCAAACAGATCTTCAGCTTCACGCAATCGACGATGGATATCAAAGGCTACTGCGAGGCGGCCAAGCATTACGATTACACCTGGTTCGAAATGCAGCACAGCACTCTCGAGTTCAAAGACATAGAGGCGATGATCGCGGCGTGCCCGCACGTTGCCGCTGTTCCCATGATCCGGCTGCCGGACGCCCAGGAATGGCACATCCAGCATGCCACCGATATCGGCGTGCTGGGCGTCATCGTTCCCACGGTGGATGACGTGGATCGGGCGCGCGAGGGCGCTAAGTGGGCGCGGTATCCGCCGTTCGGAAGGCGCAGCACGGGGCAGGGCCAGGCAGCTTCGCTTTGGGGCGTCAACCGCGATGACTACCATCGGACCATCGATGACAACATGCTGGTGGTAATCATGATCGAGACACCGACGGGCGTTGCGAATGCCTATGACATCGCCTCGGTGCCCGGGGTGGATGTCATCATCGTCGGTAACAACGATCTCAGCTATTTCTCGGGATACGCGCAAACCGACGCACGGTATCAGCAGATGATCGCCAAGATACACGACGACACGCTGCGGGCGGGAAAAATCTTCGGCCAGGCCAACGCGAAGTATGCGACCGGACATCCGCTCAGCAACGATGCCAAGTTTTTCCAGAACGGTCCATCCAACGATGGCTGGAAGCCGCCCGCTTCCGGTGCTAACGCGAGCGCCCCACCGCCGGGAGAGCGCTAAGCGGCGTTGGTGGGGCATGCTGTTAAGCTTGCCCGCGAAAATGTTTTACGGCTTCGGATTCAAATCCAACACCTTCACCAGGAATGCCCAACGGTCGGCGTATTCGTCGATGGTCTTTGACGTCGGAGTGCCGGCGCCGTGGCCGGCGCGCGTCTCGATGCGGATCAGGATCGGGGCCGGGCCTTGCTGCGACTCCTGCAAGGTGGCAGCGTATTTGAAGCTGTGGCCGGGCACTACGCGGTCGTCGTGATCGGAAGTGGTGATCAGCGTGGCCGGATACCAAGTCTTGCGGATGTTGTGCAGCGGCGAGTAGGCCAGCAGCGCTTTGAGATCTTCCGCGTCGTCCGGCGACCCGTACTCGCCCGTCCATCCGACGCCATCGGTGAACTTGTGAAAGCGCAGCATGTCCATCACGCCGACGGCGGGCATGGCCGCGCCAAACAAGTCGGGCCGCTGGTTCAGGCAGGCGCCCACCAGCAGGCCTCCGTTGCTGCCGCCGAAAATCGCCAGCTTGGGCGTCGACGTATACCGGTTGTGGATCAGCCATTCGGCGGCCGCGATGAAATCGTCGAACACGTTCTGCTTGTTGTTCCGCGCGCCGGCCAGGTGCCAGGCTTCGCCGTATTCGGAGCCGCCGCGCAGGTTGGCCTCCGCCCATACGCCACCCATTTCCAGCCATGCGATCATGGCGGGGCTGAAGGACGGCGTGATCGCCAGGTTGAACCCTCCGTAGCCATACAGGATGGTCGGGTTCCGGCCGTCGAGCGGCATGCCCTTACGGTGCACCAGGAACATGGGAATCCGGGTGCCGTCTTTCGATGGATAGAAAACCTGGTCGGTTTGATACTGGCCGGCATCGAAGCTGAGCTTGCTTTGCCGCAGCAGCGTGCTGCGTCCGGTGCGCAAATCGAGACGGTAGAGCGCGGCCGGCGAGGTGAAGGTGACGAAGCTGTAGAACAGCTCGTTCGAATCGGGCTCGGCGGGCGAGAAGTTGGCGGCGCCGATGCCGTCGAAGGCGACGTCGCTGGTGGTCTTGCCGGCGAGCGAATAGAGGACTGCCCGCGCGTGCGCGTCGTGCAAATAGGAAAGCAGCAAGCGGCCGCTGGCGAGACCGGCGTGGTCGAGGCTGTCCGGCTGCTCGGGCACCACTTCGTCCCAATGCTCGCGGCCGGGCCGGCTGAGATCGATGGCGATGATGCGGCCCTTCGGCGCTCCCTCCGTGGTGCGCAGGTAGATGCGGCTGCCCTGGCTGCCAAGATAATCGTAGAGGCCCTTGGGGTCCGGCGTGAGCACCGCCATCCGCGGGCTGGCGGCGGAGAGATCCTCGAAGTACAGCATGTTGCGGGAGCTTTCCTGCGGCAGATCCATGTGGACGACCAGCCAGCGCCCATCCGCGGTGAGCATGGGGCCAAATCCGCTGTCGGCGTGCGACGGGTCCTCGTAAATCAGCCGGTCGCGGTCGACCGCCTCGCCCACGCGGTGCAGCATCACTTGCGCATTACGGTTGATCGCGGTGAGCGCCTGGCCCTCCGGCGGCTTGGGATAGCGGGCGTAATAGAAGGCGCGGTTATCCGGGGTCCAATTGGGCGCGGCATCCTTGGTCCATTGCAACACCTCGGGCAGATCCTGGCCCGTGTCGACGTTGCGGACGCGCCACTCGCACCAGTCCGAGCCGGCCTGCGCGGTGCCGAATGCGAGCAGGCTGCCATCGTGGCTGGGAGACAACCCGCACAGCGCCGCGGTGCCATCGCTGCGGAACGTATTCGGATCGAGGAGCACCTTCGGCTGATTGCCCTGTGCGTCGACCGTGTACAGCACGGCTTGATTCTGCAGGCCGCTGTTGCGCATCAGGAAGTAATGGGAGCCGGCCGAGAACGCCCCGGCATAGCCCCAGATGAAGCCGCGCGAAAAATTGGCCAGCATGGCGGAGGGATAGCGCTCGTAGTCGAACAACTGCGTGAGGCGCCGCTTGATGGAATCCCGCTGCGGAATGGCGGCCAGCCATTGGCCAGTCAACTTCACTTCGGCTTCGATCCACGAGCGTGTCGCGGGATTGTCCGGATCTTCCAGCGTGCGGAAAGGATCGGCGATCCGGCGGCCGTGGTAGTCGTCAACCTGGTTGGTGCGCGGGGCAGGCGGGTACACCAGCTTCGAGGAGCTTTCGGCCAGCGCCAGGCACAAACTCGCCATGGCGGCCAGCGCGGTGAAAGGCTTTCGGATAAAACGGGCTCTGCGCATTGGTATATTATGGCGCAGTATCGGCCTCAGGACCGACAACCAGCCAGTGATGCGATGGTACACGAAGCCGTCCATTTTGAGAAACTCCCGCGAACAGGTACCTGGCCGAAAGTAGTTCCCCCAACCACGAAGCACGGGATTCAGTTCGGCGATGATCTGCTTCCCATCCTTCCCGCTTGCCCGCGAATTGGTGATCTCCCCTCCATTGCTGCGCACCCGCACCCATGCTTTCCCCAAGACGTCACTCCTGACGCACCATTTTCCCTCAATATACTGCAAGACGGGATTACCTGCTCAACAGTTTCTTGGCGATGGTGAGCAACTGGATGTTGCCGGTGCCCTCGTAGATCCGGCCGATCTTGGCGTCCCGGTACAGCTTCTCGACCGGGTAATCCCTGGTAACTCCCACGCCGCCATGGATTTCGATGGCCTTCGACGCGGCGCGTTCGGCCACCTCGGAGGCGTAATATTTAGCCATCGCGGCTTCCGCCAAGAAAGGCATCCCGGCGTCGCGCAGGCGTGCTGCGTTGTACACCAGCAGCCGCGCGGCCTCGATTTCGGTGGCCATTTTGGCCAGCTCGAACTGCACGCCCTGAAATTCCGCAATCACTTTCCCGAATTGCTTGCGCTGTCTGGCGTAAGCCGTCGAGTGTTCGAGCGCGGCGCGGGCGAGACCGATCATCTGCGCGCCGATGGCGATGCGCCCTTCGTTCAGCGATTCGATGGCGATCCTATATCCCTGGCCGACTTCGCCCACCACGTTCTCGCGCGGCACTCGGCAGTTAACGAGGATCAGCTCACAGGTAGACGACGCGCGCAGGCCGAGCTTGTCTTCCTTCTTGCCCACCTGGAAGCCGGCGAAATCGCGCTCCACAAGGAATGCCGTGATGCCCTTGTAACCGGCCGCCGGATTGGCATTGGCGAACAGCAGAAACAGGCCGGCCTCGGCGGCGTTGGTGATCCACAGTTTGCGGCCGTTGAGCAGAAAATGGCCGCCCTGGTCCTCCGCCCGCGTAGCCAGGGCGAAGGCGTCCGAGCCGGCGCCGGCTTCCGAAAGCGCATAGGACGCCACCGTGTTTTCCGCCAGCCGCGGAAGATAGCGGGCCTTCTGCCCGGCGTCTCCCCAGCGCAGCACGGCGTTGTTGCAGATAGTGTTCTGCACGTCCACAATCACACCGGCCGAAGGGTCCACCGCGGAAAGCTCTTCCACCGCCAGAATGGCCTGAAAGAAAGTGCCGCCCTGCCCGCCATATTCTTCCGGGATCTCGATGCCCATCAGGCCGATGGCAAAAAGCTGCCGCAAAATGTCCTTGCGGAAAACGCCCGCTTCGTCCATCTCACGCACGTACGGGCGGATTTCCTCGCGGGCGAACTTGCGCACGGTGGACTGGAAGAGCTTCTCGTCCTCGGTCAACGCGGTCAGCGGCCGCGGGGCCTCTGACTTTTCCGGCGACGCCATCTCCCGAGCTTACTCCACCGCGGCCAACGCGCACCACTGGCGGCCCTGCGATCCGGCCACGCCGCGGTGGGTGACAAAGCCCTTATAGGTGTTGACGCCCTCGCGCAGCGCGGCGTGCCGTTCGCAGGCGGCTTCCAGCCCATGGTTGGCCAACTCCAGCAGGTACGGAAAAGTGGCGTTGGTGAGAGCGAAAGTGGAAGTGTGCGGCACCGCGGCGGGCATGTTGGAGACGCAATAGTGCACCACGCCATCCACCACGTAGGTCGGGTCGCTATGCGTGGTCGCGTGCGCCGTCTCCAGGCACCCGCCTTGATCGATGGCCACATCCACCACCACCGCCCCGCGCTTCATTCCGGCGATCATTTCGCGCTTCACCAGCTTGGGCGCCGATGCGCCGGGAATCAGCACCGCGCCCACCACCAGGTCCGCCGTTTTCAGGTTCTCGCGAATGGTCAACGCATTCGAAGCCAGCGTCACCACCTGCCCGTTGAAGATGTCGTCAAGATCGCGCAGCCGGTTCAGATTGCGGTCGATGATGGTGACGTTCGCGCCCAGTCCCAGCGCCATCTTGGCGGCGTTAGTTCCCACCACGCCGCCGCCCAATATCACCGCGTTCGCCGGCGCCACGCCGGGCACGCCGCCCAGTAGAATGCCGCGGCCGCCGTTGGGCTTTTCGAGATACTGCGCGCCCACCTGCACGCTCATCCGGCCGGCCACTTCGCTCATCGGCGTCAACAGCGGCAGCGAGCCATCGGCTTCGCGAATGGTCTCATAGGCCACACCGCTGACCTTCGATTCCAGCAGACGGTTCGTCAGTTCCGGCAGCGGCGCCAGGTGCAGATAGGTGAACAGCACGAGGCCAGGCCGGAAGAACGCATACTCCGCCGGCTGCGGCTCTTTCACCTTGGCAACCAGATCGGCCTTGGTCCACACCTCCGCCGCCGTTTCGACAATCCGCGCGCCGGCGCGGGCGTATTCCTCGTCGGAGATGGAGCTGCCTTCGCCAGCCCGCGCCTCGACCAGCACCTCATGCCCGGCTTCGCGCAGAGCGATGACGCCGCTCGGCACCAGCCCCACCCGCGCCTCGTGGTCCTTAATCTCCCTGGCAACCCCGACGACCATAGAATACCCTCCGATTCAGTCTAACACCACGCCTCGGTGGGGCATGCTTTAGCTCGCCCTGCACGCTGTCATGCGGGAGATCTGCGCACGCCGCGGCCACGGACCGCGCGGTGGTTGGCAACCACCGCGCAGATACTATCCTGCCCCACATGCAAAGGAGATTGTTTACATGGTCGCGGACTCAGGCTGACTTCTGTGTTCCGCGATTTCCTCCTCAGAACATCAGCTTAAATGCCACCTGCATGCGGCGCGCGTTGGTGCCGTCCATCGGGCCCCAGCTCGCGTTGCCCACGCCGACGCCGGGTACTGGTCTCAATGTGCCCGACTGAGCGATGTAGGCGACGTTGTTCACGCTGGTATTGAACTGCGAGTTGAGCGCGTTGAACGCTTCGAAAATCAGCTCGCCGCGGAAGCGGTCGGTGAAAGGCAGGCTGCGGCTGAGACGGGCATTCACCGGGTGCATGCCGCCCGTCGATAGGCTGTTGATCTGATCCAGCGGCATGCGATTCCATCCGCCGGTGCCGGTCATCGAATTGGTGTACACCATCGTGAGGCCGGTGAACTGCTGGCCATAAACCTGCACCAGCGCGGTCTCCGGCAGTCCCGTGGCAATCGTCGCAATGGCCGAGAACTGCCAGCCATTCAGCAAGAAGCGCGCCAGCGAAGACGTGCTTCGGGTGAGCCTCGGTTGCCACACCAGCTCCACCACACCGCGCTGCTTCTGGTCGAGATTCGATTTGCCCTTGTCGGAAATGTAGGTGCCGTTGTAGGAACTCAGCGGCACGGAGCCGAACACGAGCGGCCCGCTCTGGGTGTCGAGATTTTGCGACCACGTGTAAGAACCGTCCAGCGTCAGCCCGTGCCACATCCGCTTGCGGAATTGCGCCACTCCGGCGGTGTACCACGAAGCTCCATCGTTTATGATGTTATACACCTGGCCGTAAAACGAGCTGGTCTTGCTGTTCCACATCGGCAAGATCACCGTATTGACGGCGGCGCCGGCGGCGTTGTCTACCGTATACGTTTTATTTATGCTCGAGATATTCAGATTCAGATCCTCGGCCGTCCACAAGTGCAGCCCACGGCCGTTGATATAGCTGATGGTGACCGTCGTGTTTTTTCCCAGGCTGCGCTCGATCGAAAACGTTCCGATCTGCTGATTCTCATTGCGAAACTTGGAATTGGCGAAGGCGATGTCGCTGGTGGCGTTGGGGATGGTTGTGGCGCTCGAGGCCACCTTGGAAAAGATTGGCGCGCCGCTCTGATACGGGTTCACGCTGATGCTGGTCTGGTACAGGCCGTTGCCGAGGAACAAGGCGTCGATCAGTTGCATCGGAAACGGCGTGTAGTACATGCCGAAGCCGGCGCGAATCACCGTCCGGTCGTTCCATAGATAAGAAAACCCGCCGCGCGGCTGCAGCGTCATGTTGGGCGAAGAGATGAACTGGGTTTCGAAGAAAGTGGTGCTGTAGTCGTCGGGCTGCGGCAATTTCACCTTGTCCCAGCGCACGCCGAACTCGATCTGAAGCCGGCGCGAAATCTTCCAATCGTCCTGCCCGTACACGCCGACCCATGTCGACCCCAGGCTTCGCGTCGGATTGCCGAACTGCTGCGTAAACAGAGTGTAGTCCTTAGAGTTGGTCTTGTTGGAGCTGAAGTCCTGCGCGAAGGCCGTCAGCGAGGGGTAAGTATAGGTGCCGTCCTGGTTATACACCTGGTACATCTTATCCTCGCCGCGCCCGGCGTCCGCGCCGAGACGCAGGATATTGGCGCCGGATGCCACGGTGAAATTCTCGGCGAGCTGATAGCGCTGCTCGCTGGGGACGACACCGGGCGAGTCGGGATTCCCGCCCAGACTTACCCCGGCTACCGTGATCCCGAGCCCGCCGGTGGAAGGCCACTGTTTGGTTTCGGGCAGCACCGAGATGCGGTCCTTATACCACCCGAGGCGCAGCTCGTTGACCATATTGGATCCCAATTGCGAGGTCCAGCCGGCATCCGCGAACCGGGTCTCTTCGCCCAGGTTGCCGTTGCCTCCCAACAGGCCGCCGTCCGGCGAAACGGCCAGTTGCTGCGCACCGTTTGGTGCGCGGTAATGCTGCGCGTCCGCCGCCAGGCTGAAGCTGTTGCGCTCGGTCCAATGGTAGTCGGCGCGGGCCAGACCGGTGAAGGTTTTTTCGGAGCGCGCCACGATCGCGTTCATCTGCGACTGAATGAACTTGTCGGCCGCCGTGCATTGCACCGAGGTCGCCGGCGCGCCGCAGCGCGAGGGCAGCACCGCGACGCTATTGGGATCGGCGATCAGCGGGTTGGTGATGCGATTGATGCCTTCCGAACTGCCGCTCGACGCCTCCAGGCTGACGAAGAAATACAGCCGGTCCATCGCCTGGCCGCCAACGCTCGCTCCCTCGGTCTCCTGTTTGTCGGGAGGCCGGAAAGCCGGATCGTACCGGTCGGGCGAAGCAAAACTGCCATTGCGGTAGTACGCGTGCACCTCGCCGTGAAAATCTTCCGTGCCGGTGCGGGTGGCCGCGTTGGCAATGCCGCCGGTGGCCTTGTACTCGAGCGGCGCCGTGGAAACAATCACCTGGACGCTATCCACCGCCTCGGCCGGAAACGCACGCAGCGGATCCGCCTTATTGAGAAAGTAGCCGTCGCTCGCGTTCAATCCGTCCACCACGGCGATGTCCGAGGAAGGGTTGCCGCGGAAGCCGATGGTGTCGGGCGTTCCACCCAGCGCCGCCAGCGGCGCCTCCGCCACCAGGGATTCCAGGCGCCGCGCGTTCAGCGGCAAGTCCTCAATCGCATCGCGGCTGATCAGATCGGTGACGCCGCTCTTGGTATCCTCCACCCCCGGCGCTTCGGCGGTCTGCGCCTTCGTCCCCGCGGTGGTCTGCTGCAGCGTGATGTGGAAGTTGACGGTCTCGCCGACCGGTACCTTCAGGTCGGCTGCGCTCCAGCCGATAAACCCCTTGCGTGTCACTTTCACCGCGTAACCGGCGGCTGGCGCCAGCGCGGGCGCGTAGAAGACGCCATCGTCGGTCGTCGTCAAAACCAGCCGCAAGCCCAGCGCCCGGTTCGTGATGGTCACCGCCGTATCCGGGATGCCATCTCCGTATATGTCACGCACCTTTCCCGTAATCGCGCCAAATCCGGCAATGGCCTGCGCGTAAGCTCCTTCGGAGCACATCAGAACGAATAGACATAGAGCGGCTGGAATTCGCATTCAACAAAACCTCGGCAAGATAAGTACCTATTGTAAAGGGTTTTTGCCTTCAACAGGTTACGCCATCGGCGGCGCGCGTTTCCGTGTGGGCTTGCGGGTCACATCTGGCCTTGCCCGGCACACCTGTTCGAACTCGCGGTTTTCGGCCGATAGCTGGAGCAGAGTCTCGATCCCAAATTGCTCCGTGCGGTGATTTGCCATCTGATGTCTCGCCATCCGGTGTTCTGCCTGCCCGTCTTGGCTTATCATGTATCTCAATGGCTATCATCGCCGTGGCTGGACGTAAGGGCGGAGTAGGCAAGTCTACCATTGTGGGCAATCTGGCGGCTGAGTTCGCCGCCATGGGCCGTAGCGTCGCCGTCCTCGATGCGGATCCGCAACACAGCCTGGTGGCGTGGGCCGAGCAGGGCGACGGCATGCTGTCCCGGTCCGTCGAGAAGGTGACTGCTCCCGGCACATTGCGTGCACGCGCGCGCAAGGCTGAGGAGGACACCGATATTGTGCTCATCGATACGCCGCCAGGCATGCCGGAAGTGGCTTACCAGGCAGCGCTGGCCGCCGACCTCATGCTGCTTCCCTGCGGCCCGTCCCCGCTCGACCTGTTCGCTGTCAAAGAAGCTCTGTCACTGGCGCTGAAGGCGCGCGCCGAACGCCGCTCGAAAAAGCCGCGCATCCGCTTCGTGCCGACCAAGGTTCTAATGTCCACCAACCTCAGCCGCGGCCTGGCCTCCTCGCTCAGCGGCATGGGGAAAAAGGTGCTGCCCGCCATCGGCCAGCGGGTGGTGGTGGCCGAGGCGGTATCGCAAGGCTTGACGGTGGCCGAGTACGCCCCCGATTCCCCGGCCCGCGCCGAATTCTCCACCCTCGCTAAAGCCGTCGACAAGATTCTGCGCAAGTAAGCGCACCGGGTAGGTCGATCTGTCGGCAAGCCGGTGATTTTCCAGTTGAACAAAACGTCTTCCATCCTGGGACCTTGCCCTATGTTATGGACAATCATGTAACGTCCGCTTGCCACGGATTTGCGGTCCACCACAATCCCGATGTGCGGCACGTTCCCGCCAAGGTCCCAAGTGACTAAGTCGCCGGGCGCGTAATCTGCCGCCCGGCTTGTAATCGCGAGCGTTTCTCCTTTGCGCGAGAAGAATACATGAGGTTCGGCACGCGCCGGTGATCGATGTTCGTATCCGGACTCGATAAGTGCCGAGTCCACCTGGGCAGATACGCCGCAAAGCTCTGCGCCATAAGTCTTGTTCTTAGGGGCAGCGCAAAAACCTCAGATTGTCCGACGGGCGAATCCGCAATCGCGCGGCCAGTGTCTTATGCGTCCGATAGCATTGCAATGCTGCCGACTGGTCATACTAGTACTAGGTACGTACCTGGATTGATACGTAAAGCTTGTTTCTGCGATTCTATTAGGGAGAGTCCTTTGGCTTTAGGAGCCCTCTGGTCGAACGTGGCAGCGACATACGCCCGGCTGGGAGGGCACCTTCATTTCCAATGCTGATCAAGTGCAGCGAAGCCGGTCAAGTGCTCTGGATGAGCCCAACGGCGCGCGCTGCGCTCGGAGAAGCGCGGAATCTCGCGGACACAGTTGTTTCAGCCTCGGGCAAACCCTTGGGGCAGCCCGCCGGAAATGCCCGCGGCATTTGTCTGTCGCTGATTTCCGGTGCGGCGGATGGATTACTGCTCAGCGCGCATCTACTCGGCCAGGAGGTGGACCCAGGCGAAGCATCCGGTCCGCGAGGCCTGGAAGGCGACGATCTGCGCCGCTTCTCCCGCCTGGAACAGACCGCGCGCAAGCTGGTGGCGAACGCCCGCCGGCGGCAGACCGGCGGCGCACGCGCGGTTATCGAACTGATCGAGGAAGAGCGGGCCCGGCTGGGACGCGAGTTGCACACCGGAGTGGGGCAATTGCTGGTAAGCATCCTGCGCCAGGCCGAAAGCGCGGAAGCGCAGTTGCCGGCGGGCGAATCCGCGGTCAGCCAGACGCTCGGCCGTATCTCCGCCGCCGCCGCCGAAGCCCTGTCCCTGGTGCGGGCCGTGAGTGCGCGGCTTCATCCTCCCGAATGGCAGCGGCTTAGTCTGGAAGCCGCGCTGGAGCAACTGTGGCGGATCAGCGGCATTCCGCAACGGTACCAGGCCGAACTCTCGCTCGACGCCCTGCCCGTCGAAACCGAACCGGTAATCAAGGCGCTGTTCTATCGGGCGGCGCAGGAGGCTCTTTCCAACATCGACCAGCATGCCCACGCTTCCCGCGTTCGCCTGACGCTGGCCGCCGGCGCCGAACGGATCGAACTCACTGTGTGGGACAACGGCCCCGGGATCGATACTGCCGCCCTGGCCGCCGCCCCCGCCCTGATCGGGGCCGGACTTGGACTGCGATCCATCCGGGAACAAGCCGCGGCAGTAGGTGGGAAAACGATTCTCGAAAGCGGGCCGCTCGGCACCAAGCTGGTGGTTTCCGCGCCTTTTGCAGTTCCGGCTTAGGCCACTCGGGCCTGGAGAGAAAGATGGACCAATTGCGCCCGGCGACTGTCGTACTGGCGGACGATCATGCCATCGTTCGCGAGGGATTCGCCGCCCTCTGCGCCGCACAGGGCATGCGGGTCCTGGGGCAATGCTCGGATGGCCAGACTGCGCTCGAAATGGTCCAGACGTTGCAGCCCGATTTCGCCATCCTCGACCTGCATATGCCGGGTATGGATGGAACTGAAGTAGTGCGCCAGTTGCGAACCGGAGGCTGCCCCGCCAAGCTCATCATCCTCTCCATCAGCCGCGAAGAGAACACCGTCCGCAGGGCCCTGCGCGCCGGCGCCGACGCTTACCTCTTGAAAGACGGTCCGGCTCGGCACCTGCATGATGCAGTCACCTTCGTCTGCGAGGGCGGCGTCTACGTTTCTCCTCTGCTGCGCGGCGCCGGACTCTTCACCGAACCGCAGGAGAGGCCGGCCGGCAATCCACTGGCGGCGCTCAGCCCCCGCGAACTCGAGGTCTTCCATCAGCTCGTGAATGGCTTGCGCGCGAAGGATATCGCCAGACTGCTCGACATCAGCCCCAAGACCGTGGACACGTACCGCGCCAGTCTGTTTCGGAAGCTGAACGTCCATGACCTGGTGGGCCTGGTCAAGTTTGCGATCGACCGCGGCCTCACGACCACATAGGCGCGGTTCGCAGGCTGATGCATTCGCCCGGCACATTCTCTTGCGCATGCTGATACTCCTCCAGGGAGTGAATCAGGCCTTCCACCGCAAACCGGCGGCGATACAGGCGCTCGAGCGCCCTCCGCCGGATCAGATCCACCGACAGTAGACGGCTGCGCTCGGGTGACGACGGATGTGGGAGAACGATTGCGTTCGTCATGATCTGCTAGTTTCTTAGTATTGTACGAAACTATACCTGGCTAAAAACCCAGAATAATCCGAATAACTATTGGAAAGCAAGCCGACATCAGTGAATTAAGACAAAAATATCTCCTCTACTTTTGCAGAGGCCGGGGGCAAGTCCGGCCAGGCATGACTCAGAAAATCCGCATTCCTCCACCACGTATCCGTGGGTGATCCGCTGCCTCGATGGCGCACCCAGCCGAGAGATTTCACCCAACTCAATGCCGCTTTTCACCCAGTGGCCCAGCTTTTTCACCCAGGCGGGTGTTCAGTGGAATTTCCGACATGATGATGGAATATCCGGCAGGACAGATAATAAAAGACTTTGGGGTCGCCAATTCGCGCAAACTGTTTGGATGGGTAGGTGCTTGGCTCTAACACGGTATTCCTTAGTGCATACTGGTCCGGCGGGTCGTTTCCCGTCCGGAAACGGATGTTGACAAACTGAGAGCTTTAATTGGGAGAACTAGCATGCGGATTCCTCCGTCGGTGTTCGCGATAGGCCGTTACGCACTGATCCTGGCGGTCCTGGCCACTTCGATCATGCTGTTAAACGGAGACGTTAATAGGAATGTATTCGGCGCGCATGATGTTGCGCATTATGCAAACCCGAGGGTGATCGAGTACATTCAACCGGGTCTGACGTTCAAGGTAGTGTCGGCCCAAATAGCCGCCGATGGCACCATCAGCGTCGATTACAAGATCGCCGATCCCACCGGCTCGCCGCTGGATTCGGCGGGCGTGCAGACGCCAGGCACGGTATCCGCCAGTTTCCTGGCCGCCTACATTCCCGCCGGGCAAGCGCAATTCGCGTCGTACATCACCCGGACTACCGCGGCGGCTACCGGCACTGCCACGGCCACGCAAGCCGCCGGGGACTCGGGCGGCACCACGCAGACAGTGGCGCTTGGCGAGTACATCTATACGTTTAAGAACAAGGCGCCGGCGGGATTCAGTACGACCGCCACGAATCGGATCGGCATCTACGGTTCCCGCAACCTGACCCAATGGAGCCTGGGCACGGACTACGCGGATACGACCTTCGATTTTGTGCCGGCCGGCGGCACGCCGGCGCCGCGTGATGTGGTGCGCAACGCGGACTGCAACAGTTGCCACGGCAGCGCCGCCACAGCCACCGGCGCCAACGGTCTGGCGGCCCACGGCGGGACGCGGCGGTCGGTTGGCCTTTGCATCATCTGCCACCAGCCGCAGACATCCGACCCGAATACCGGAAATTCGCTGGACATGAAGGTCTTCATCCACAAGATCCATATGGGGAGTTCGCTTCCCAGCGTGCAGGCCGGCACGCCGTACCAGGTGGTTGGCCACGCAAACGCGGTGAGCGACTGGTCGACGGTGGTATACCCCGCCGACGTACGGCGCTGCCAGACTTGCCACAACCCCAAGAACGGAGCGGCGCAGACCAATATATGGCTCACCACCCCGGGCGCCGCGGCATGCGGTTCCTGCCACGACGGTGACAATTTCGCAACCGGCGTTAACCACGCCGGCGGACCGCAGCCGGACGACAGCGAGTGCGCCAACTGCCACATTCAGCAGGGCGAGCTGCCGTTCGATGCGTCCATCATTGGCGGCCACACCATTCCGGCATATGCGCCGGGCGTTCCGGGCATCAACTTCACGATGGTCAGCGTGGCTAACGGCGCCGCTGGACAGAAGCCGACCGTCACCTTCACGGTCAAGGACAACAGCGGCAATCCGATTCCGATGAGCACCTTCTCGGCGAACTCCGGTTCGCTGTCGCTGACCATGGCGGGGCCGACCTCCGATTACGGCTATACCAACTTCGGCGTCTCGACCACTCCCGGGTACGTTACGGAGAGTGTCATGACGGCGGCCCAGTGCGACAGCACAGGCACCTGCACCTACACCTTCACCCATGCGGTTCCCACCGGGGCCACCGGCACTTACGCGGTTGGCATCGAGGGGCGCATGAGCATCACCCTCCTCAAGGGCGACACCACCCAGACGACCGCCACTTACAGCGGCCACAACCAGGTGATTTACTTCTCGGTGGATGGCTCGCCGGTGACGCCACGCCGCACGGTGGTGGCGATGGCCAACTGCAACGCGTGCCACGCCGACCTGGAACTGCACGGCTCCTTGCGCAACAACGTCGAGTACTGCGTGATCTGCCACAATCCCAGCAACACCGATTTCACCACCCGGCCCACCTCCACGGTGGCGGCATACCAGACCCTGCCCAATCAGGCGATTAACTTCGCGCTAATGGTGCACAAGCTCCATACGGGCGTCAATCTGGCGCAGTTCAACCAGGACTACATCGTGATCGGGCACAGCGGCTCGGTCAGCGATTTTGGCGCTGCATTCGCATCGGTGCCGGCTTCGATTCCCAACACCGGCGTCCGCTTCCCGGTGATGGGTCCCTCGGGGTCCGTTCAGGATTTGACGCAATGCTACATGTGCCACACGGGCGGTTCGGAAGGCGTCTTCCCCGAGGGCAAGAACGCGGTCACCGATCCGGAGGGCTTGCTCAATCCGGCGCCCGCTACCACCTCGGCCTGCACCGCTTGCCACTTAAACACTTCCGCCTTTGCGCATGCCGTGTCGCAGACCGATCCCAAGTTCGGCGAGACCTGCGACATTTGTCATGCGACTGGCCAAGCCTTCGACGTCGACGTCGTCCACGCCGGGAAGTAAGCGTTTGATTTGCGGCATCTCCGCGGCCGGGCGGTTTCCGGCCGCGGCAGATTCCGCTGAAACAAGGGACTCATTTTTTGGAGAACAGCATGCGGATTCCTAAGCCGGTTTTCGCCAGAGGGCGTTACATCGTGGCGCTGGGACTGATCGCCGGATCGGTCGCTTTCCTGGGCGCGGAGAGAAAGACCATCTTCCCGCGGAATGACAAAGCCAACGTCGCCAGCCCGCAGTTGGTGGCATGGGTCCAACCGGGCCTCCTATATAAGGTCGTTTCCGCCACGATTGCGTCGGACGGCACGGTGAGTGTCGATTTCAAGACCACCGATCCCAATGGAGCGGCTCTCGACGCGACCGGCGCGGTGACGCCCGGCACGATTTCGACCAGCTTCCTGCTGGCCAGCATTCCGCAGGGACAAGCTCAGTTCGTTTCCTACATCACCCGCACCGCGACCGCCGCCACGGGCGGCGCCACGGCCACGCAAGCCAGCGGCGAATCCAGTACCACCGGCACGCTGAGCACGGTCGCCATGGGCGAGTACCTGTATACCTTCAAGACCAAGGTGCCCTCCGGAGACGATCCCACCACCACTCATCGCGTGGGACTGTACGGCTCCCGCAACCTGACCCAATTCGGCCTGGGCACCAACTACGCTTCAGTGACTTTCGATTGGGTTCCCAACGGCACCGCCGCCGCGCCGCGCGACGTGGTGCGCACCGCCGACTGCAACAGTTGCCACGATCTGCTGGCCTTTCATGGCGGATCGCGCCAGGGCGTGGACCTCTGCATCATGTGTCATACCCCGCAGACCACCGATCCCAACACCGGCAACACGCTCGACATGAAGGTATTCATCCACAAGATTCACATGGGCGCCTCCTTGCCCAGCGTGGTGGCGGGCGGAAAATATCAGATAGATAACTACCAGAACGCGCCGGTAGACTTTTCCACGGTGGTGTATCCCTCCAACCCCGGCGATCCGCGCAATTGCGCTGGAAGCTGTCACAATCCGAAGAACGGCGCAGCGCAAACCAATAACTGGATGACCCAGCCATCGCAGGCGGCTTGCGGCTCCTGCCATGACGACGTCAACTTCGCAACCGGCGCCAATCACAGCGGCATCATCCAGGCCGACGACAGCAAGTGCGCCACCTGCCACGTCCCGAGCTCCGGCCAGGAGTTCGACCTTTCGATCACCGGGGCGCACGCCAATCCCACCGAATCCATCAGCGCGCCCGGCATTAACCTGGCGATTACCAACGTCGCCAACGGAGTCGCCGGCAAGGCGCCGACGGTCAGCTTCACTATCACGGACAATTCCGGCAACGGCATTGCGATGACCGCCATGACGGGCGGCGAGAACCGCCTGGCGCTGGTGCTGGCCGGGCCGGCCTCGGATTACGGACTGGCCAATATCGGCACCACCGCCACGCCCGGTTACGTTTCCGAGAACCCGGTGCCCACCGCGCAATGCGATTCCGGCGGCAACTGCACGTACACGTTTAGCACTTCCATTCCGGCCAACGCCACGGGCACTTACGCCATCGGGATCGAAGGCCGCCGCGGGCTGAGCTTGCCCAACGCTCCGGCGTCCGAGCAAAGCACCGAGTATGGCGCCGTCAACAAGGTGTCTTACTTCTCGGTGGATGGCTCGCCGGTGACGCCGCGCCGCACCGTGGTCGCCATCGCCAACTGCGACAACTGCCACACCAAGCTTTCGGTGCACGGCGAGAATCGCAACCAGATCGAAATGTGCGTGCTGTGTCACAACTCCAACGCTACCGATTCGCCGACCCGGCCCAGCGCCGTGGTTGCCGCCGATAAAGCGCTGCCGCCGCAAGGCATCAACTTCGCCATGATGATCCACAAGATTCACACCGGCCAGACCATGGGCACGGCCGGTTTGAGCTACGTCATCGTGGGCTTCGGCGGAAGTCACAACGACTTCAGCCATGTGCTGTATCCCGCCATGACTCCCACCGGCGGCGTGGCCGATACCGCCAAGTGTTACATGTGCCATGTGAAATCCTCCGAAGGCGTGTTCCCCATCGGCAAGAATGCGGTGACGGATCCGCAAGGCCTGCTGAACCCGTCGCCAGCCACCACCTCGGCTTGCACGGCGTGCCACTTCGATACCAGCTCGCTGGCGCACGCTCTTCAGAACTCCGACCCGAAGTTCGGCGAGGCGTGCGACGTGTGCCACGCTACCGGCGCGACGTATGATGTAGATGTAGTTCACGCCGGCAAGTAGGAGATGATCGTTATGTTGCGACCGCCCTCGAAGGCGCGGTTGGCCTTACTGGGGGCGGCGCTGGTCGCAATTGCTGCCAGGGGCGCGCAGGACAAGCCTGCCGCCCCCGCGCCCCAGACCACAGCCCAGGACGCGAAAGCGGCCGACAGCAAGCCAGCCACCTATGTCGGCTCGGAAACTTGCCAGACCTGCCACGAGGATATCTTCAAGGCGTTTCAGAAGAATCCGCACGCCCTGGTGGAGACCGATAAGAAGTACGGGCACACCACGCAAGCCTGCGAAGCGTGCCATGGCCCGGGCAGCAAGCACGCCGACTCGCTGAACGCAGCCGACATCCGCCAGCCGGCCAAGCTGACGGCGGCGGCGGCCGATCACATCTGCCTGACCTGCCACCTCAATCAGCCCACCCATATCGGCCGCATCAACGGCAGCCACGCCAAGAACCAGGTGAGTTGCGTAGGCTGCCACGCCATCCATAAGAATGGGCCGGATGGCCTGGTGGCGCGCAAACCAGCCGACATCAACCGCCAGTGCGCCGCCTGTCACACCGACGTGTGGGCCAGCTTTATGCGCCCTTACAGACACCGGCTGCCGGAAGGCGCTATGTCGTGCGTGGATTGCCACAATCCCCACGGCAGCGTGCTCCCGCACGGGATGCAAACGGTGGATGCGAACGAGCCGGGCTGCTTCAAATGCCACGGCGATAAGCGCGGGCCGTTCACGTACGAACACGCTCCGGTGCGCCTGGAGGGCTGCCCGGCCTGCCACCAGCCGCATGGCTCCGCCAACCCGCGCATGTTGGCGCGGGCGCAGATCGGCTTCCTCTGCCTGGAGTGCCATGCCAACCTGCCGCAGCCGACGCTCCCCGCCAACGGGACGATGGGGACGGTTGCGCCGGCCTTCCACGACATGCGCCAGCCACGCTTCCAGAACTGCACCATCTGCCACCAGAAGGTGCATGGTTCCTATGTGAACCGGGACTTTCTCAAATGAGATTCCTACTGGCCTTAGTCTTACTAGTCCCGGTCCTGGCGCAGACGGCGCCGCAAACAACGCCGGCTCCGGCGCAGGATCAGCCGCCGGCCAGCGCCGCGCCCGCGCCTGCCCAGCCTGCGGCGCCTGCCGCCGAGGCTCAGGCCACGCCTCAAGCGTCGGCCGACAACCCGGCTCCCACCTCCGCCGAAGATTTTCACGGCAGCATCGATTTCGGCTATCGCTGGCTGACCGGTGTGAACGGCAGCATGGACGAGTACCGCAGCGTGGTCAACCTGGGCCAGGGTCCCAAGCTGTTCGGCCTGGAGTTCAGCCTGCGCGATCCCGGCACGCACCTTTTCGACGAACTGGACGTGCGCGCTTACGGTTGGGGTGGCGATCCGTACAGCACGGCCCACGCCGACCTGCGCAAGAAGCGCGTCTACGATTTGAGTTTCGATTACCGCAACATCGCGTACTTCAACGCCGTGCCGTCGTTCGCCAACACCGGCGCGCCGGGCGGTTTCGACGAGCAGTCGTTCGATATCCACCGCCGCGCGCTCAGCGCCGGCCTGGACCTGTTCCCCGGTGGGCACTTCGTCCCCTACCTGGCCTTCGACCACAATTCCGGTTCCGGGCAAGGTATCGAGACCTGGGTGCAGGACTCGAACAACGATTACGCCGTCCCCACCTTGCTCTCCGACAGCACCGAAAACTATCGCGGTGGCATACGCATCGAGTATTCCCGCTTCCATCTAACCCTGGAGCAGGGCGGCACCACGTACAAGGACGACGATCAGGCCTCCGACGCCACGCTCCTGAAGGGTGACAACACGGCGCCCATCTTTGGCCAGACGCTCAGCCTGAGCAATCTCGAGCAAGCCTACGGAATTCGCGGCCACAGCATTTACAGCAAGGTGCTGTTCACCTCTCACCTGGCCCCCTGGTTCGACGTTTACGGGCAGTTCCTGTACAGCGAGCCCAAAACGGACATCCATTTTTCCGAAGTCGCCAGTGGGAATTTTCTCGACGTCAGCCAGTTGCTTTTCTATAGCGGCCTGGTGACGATGGGCACCGGCACCGACAACCAGCCGCACACCACGGGCAATATCGGTTTCGAACTGCGCCCGCTCCGCCGCCTGCGAGTGATCGAATCGTTGATGACCGACCGTTACCACGATGCGGCCGCGCCGGCCATTGCGATCACGGGCATCGTGGCTCCCGGCACCATCTTCACGCCGCTGACCGAACCCACCGCCTTCACCGAGTACGTCAATTACAACCAGCAGCAAATCGATGTGCTGTACGATGTCACGAACCGGATCACGCTGCACGGCGGCTGGCGGTACGTTTGGGGCGATGCGGAGACGCTGGCCGGCCAGCTCAGCCAGACCGGGCCGCTGGCTACGGGCAAGTTGAGCCGCAACACCGGCATCGGCGGACTGACCTATCGCGCAATCGAGAAGCTGACCTTCAACCTCGATTTCGAGGGCACCTCGAGCGACGACATCTACTTCCGCACCAGCCTGAACGACTACGAAAAGGGCCGCGCGCGGGCGCGCTACCAGGTAGCCAAGGCGCTTTCGTTGCAGGCCAACTTCCAGGTGCTGAACAACCGGAACCCCGCCCAGGGAATCAACTACAGTTTCCAAAGCCGCGACAACGCGCTCTCGATTTTCTGGACGCCGGATGCGGGCAAGCGCATCAGCCTGATGGGCGAGTACGACCGTTCCACGCTCAGTTCCAACATCGACTATCTCACGCTGCCGTTCCTGACGTCGGCGGTTTCCCGGTATCGCGACAACGCGCACACGGCCACCTCGGCCCTCAACCTGGCGGTGCCGGGAATCAAGGATGGCAAGCTGACCCTGGGCGGATCGATGTTCGTTTCTTCCGGCAGCGCCCCTTCGCGCTACTACGAGCCTTTGGCGCGCCTGTCGCTGCCCGTGTCGAAGCACGTGGCCTGGAACGCCGAATGGCAGTATTATGGTTTCGGCCAATCGTTCTATCTGTATGAAGGGTTCCGGACGAATGCCTTCATCACCGGCCTGCGGTTGACACAATAGGAGACCAGCCATGTCCATGGTACGAGCGCTAGCCGCCAGTGTTGTTCTGGCGTCAGTCCTGCCGGCAGCCGATATCGTGTTGGGCGATGCCCGGCGCGGGGAGCAGCTTTTCGAAACTGAGCAGTGCATCCGCTGCCACAACGTGAAGGGCCGCGGCGCGAACCTGGCGCCGGACCTGGGGCGGCGCATCGACCGCGACTACACGCCCACCGCGATGGCGAGTCTGATGTGGAACCACGCGCCCGACATGTGGGCCGGCATGAAGCAGCGGGGCATCGTCAAAGCCGAGCTGAGCCGGGAATCGGCCGCCGACCTGTTCGCTTACTTCGTGTCCACGCGCTACTTCGAAAAGCCGGGCGATGCCGGTCGCGGCAAGCTGGACTTCGCCCAAAAGCATTGCGCCTCCTGCCACGGCATCGACAGGTCGCCCAACCCGGTGGCGCCGCCGGTGATCCAGTGGGAATCGCTCGCCGACCCGGTGGTGCTGGCCCAACAGATGTGGAACCACGGCCCCGCCATGCGCGAAGCCTTCGCCAAACGCAAGCTGGCCTGGGGCGAACTCACCGCGCAGGAGCTCACCGACATCCTGGTCTACCTGCAAAACCTGCCGGAGACCAAGGCTCTGGCGCACAATTTTCTGTTCGCGCCCACCGATGCCGGCCCGGCGTTGTTCCAGTCCAAGGGTTGCGCCGGCTGCCATGTCGGCAAACTGGCGCTGGAGACCCGCCTCCACAACCAGACACTGACCGAAATCGCGGTCGACATGTGGAACCACCAGCCCAGCATGAAGAATCCGCCGCCCCAACTCTCCCAGGAGGAAATGCGTCAGATCACCGGCTACATCTGGGCCAAGCAGTATTTCCGTGGCGATGGCAACGCGGAGCGCGGCAAGAAGGTTTTTGCGGAAAAGAACTGCGCCACCTGCCACAATGACCCCGCCTCCGGCGCGCCGCCACTGAGCAAAGACAAGGACAAGGGCGCCTATTCCGACATCACCATGCTGTCCGCCTTGTGGGAGCACGGCCCGCGCATGCTCGAAAGCATGAACCAGCGCAACCTCGCCTGGCCCCGCTTCACCAACCAGCAAATGGCGGATCTGATCGCGTATCTGAATTCGCTGTAAGGGCCTTGATATACTGGCCCCGCGAATATGTTCGAGTACGGGACCAGGCCCGACGCCGGGGAGACTCAAAGCGCCCGAGCGTATCTGCGCGGATTTGCGGTGCTCTTGGTTCTTAGCGGGATCTTATGTCTTTCCGGCGGCCTCACTGTGCTTGGCCTTTCGAACCTCGGTATGGGCATAGGACTGGGCATCGGCGCGTTGCGCATAAACAAGACGCGTCGCTACTGATCGCCAGGTTTCAGCTAAGCTGCAATCGAGGAACGCTGCATGGACTCTTCCTGGAGCCAGAAGCCGCCGCTCTTACCCCACCACCCGCGGCAATTCTTCCATCGGGCCCATCCACTCGAGCTCGCGCTCGATGTCAACGTGCAGGCGGAATTTCCTGCGCACCGCTTCCAGTTTCGCGCCGCGAATATCGATCTTGCTCAGGTCGTACTGGCCGATGCCGAAATCGCCGCAGAAATTCAGATAGCCGGGCCACTTCGGATTGATGCCCATCACCTCGAGGCCCACCCGGTCGGCCGCGATGTAGTCGCACGACGCAATCGCCACGCGCGAAGGCACTGGCGTGCCGGACGCGGGGCCATTTCCTTCCATGCCCTCGTAGCCGTCGATCACCGTGGCGCCCCAGAACGGCTTCATCGCCTGCGCGGTCAGGAAAATGTTGTAGTGCGTCTGGCGCAGCCCGTTGTGGGTCACGCGCTTGTCGTTCCATGCCGGTGTCACGCCCGGCGCGCTGTGCAGCGGCGCGCCCAGCGACATGTTCTTCACCGAAAGAGTGGCCACCACGGTGTTATGCGTTTTCATCAGCGCGGCGCAGATGACGAAGGCGTCCGGGTCCATCAGCCGCGCGCCCAGCCGAGCCGGTTTAGGGTGCAGGTCGTAATCGATCAGCGGAACGGTGACGTAGCGGGCCTCGCGGTTCAAATCCACCAGCTCGACGCGCAGCGGCTTGTGCTGGCCGGCGATGGCCCGGAAGCGGAACTCCTCGAAGGCCTCCATGGTGTCGCCCGCCGAAGCCTCCGCGACCATCACCGGCCCTTTGAAACGCGGCTCCAGATAATCCAGAATGCCGTGAATCGCATCGGCGTGCGTGGCGGCAAGCTGGTTCGTCGTCGAAACGAAATTGGGCTTGATGACCACGTACTTCCTGGCTCGCAGCGCCGGGCCGATCCGATCGTCGATGGCCTCCAGCGCCGCGGCGACATTCTTGCGCCGGTCGTTGCCCTGGACCAACCCAACCGTCGACCGCGGTTGGGGCGGCGTCTGCCCAAGCAAAGGCCGTAAGGCCGGGGCAAAAGCGGTGAGTTGCAGCATGGTTCGGCGGGTGAAACGCATGGGGGTAGACCTCTACTCTGAAATACAATAGGATATTAGCATCTAGTCCTACCGATTAGGAGTCGCCCATGAATCGAACCGCTTCACGCCGCAGCTTTCTCGCCGCCGCCGGGCTAGCTTTGCCCGCCGCCGCATCCGCCGCCCGCTCGGCCGACCCGCCGCCGGCGCCGCCCCACGCCAGTCCCGCCAAGCCGGCCCTGGAGTACCGCGTCCTCGGGAAAACCGGGCTCAAGGTGACCACCGTCGGTTTCGGCTGCATGATCACCTCCGACGGCAGCGTGATCGAGCGCGCCGCCGACATGGGCATCACTTACTTCGACACTGCCCGCGTCTATCAGAACGGCAACAACGAGCGCATGGTCGGGGCCGCGCTCAAGAACAGGCGCAAGAATATCGTGCTATCGAGCAAGACCCCCGGCCGCAACCGCGCCGACGCGCTTGCCACCCTCGATACCAGCCTCAAGGAACTCGGCACCGATTATCTCGACATCTGGTATCTGCACGCGAAAGAGAAGCCCGAAGACGTCACCGACGAGCTGATCGATGCGCAGCAAACCGCCATCAAGGCGGGCAAGATCCGCTTCGCCGGCGTCAGCACTCACAAGGGCCAGCCCACGCTCATCCCCTTCCTCGCCGCGCATCCCAAGATCGACGTGATCCTTTCGGCCTACAACTTCACCCTGGATCCGGCCGTCGGCGCGGTGTTGGAACAGGCGGCCAAGGCGGGCAAGGGCACCGTGGCCATGAAGGTGATGGCAGGCGGCTTTAAGTCCGTGAAACCGGACAACCCAAACTACGAAAAGCTGAAACGGGACGGCGCCATGTTGTCGGCGCTGAAGTGGGTCACCCGCAATTCCAGCGTCCACACCACGGTCCCCAGCATGACCGACAACGACCAGCTCGAAGAGAACTTCAAGGCCATGTCCGCGCCGTTCGGCGCCGACGACGAAAAAAGGCTGACCGCCCACTTGGAGCGGATCGGCCCGCTGTATTGCCGCATGTGCGGCGCCTGCGAGGGCCAGTGCCGCCAGGGGCTGCCGGTCCAGGACATGCTGCGCTTCCTCACCTACGCCGATGGCTACGGCCAATTCGCGCTCGGCCGCGAGCACTTCCTTTCGCTCGCCCCCGGACACATCGCGGCGAGCTGCGGCGATTGCGACTCATGCACGGTGGAATGCCCGCATGGCGTCAAGGTGCCCGAGCGGCTGCTTCGCGCGCAGGAGCTGTTCCGTTGTTAAAGCTGTGGATGGCGCTTTCGCTGGCGGCGCTGGCCTGGGCGGACGACCCGCCCAAGCCGGCGTGGGCTCTATCCTGCGCACTGGTGCCCGGCTGGGCGCAAAGCGGCCCGGCCCGCGCCTATGAAGCCGGCAACCTCTTCGAGTACATGGATGGCAACGCCGAGGGCTACCTCATTTACGGCTTCCGCAACATGAAGGGCGTCACCTGCCGGCAGGGCGAAATCAGCTTCGTCATCGATCTTTCCGATATGGGCGACGTCGATGGCTCCTATGGTATGTTCTCCGCCAATCGCGATCCGGCCCTGCCCACGGACAAGATCGGGATGGCGGGACAGGTGGCGCCGCGGCGGGCGATGTTCGTCAAGGGGAGATGGTACGTCGAGATCGCCGCCAATCCGGAGGGCGATCACACGGCGGCGTTGCGGGCGTGGCTGGCGGCTATCGACGGCATCCTCACCGGGAGCACCACTTTGCCGGAAGCGCTCGGCTGGTTTCCCGCCGAGGGCCGGCAGTCGCTGCGCCTGGTGCCCGAAAGCGTCCTCGGCCTGCATGCGCTCAAGCGAGGCTACGTAGCGCAATACGATTTCGGCAAGGCCTTCGTGGCATACGAAACATCGCCCGATTCGGCCAGCGCCATCATGCAGAAACTGCGCATCCGCTTCGGCCAGGTCATCGCCGCGAATCTGGCCGACGAAGCGTTCCAGACCACCGACCAGTATCTCGGCCGCCTGTTCATTTTCCGCAAGGGCCGCCTGATCGGCGGCTACTCGATCAAAGCCGAAGGCCACGACCCCGCCGCCTTGGCAGCCGCCCTGGCCGGGCAGCTCCGCTAGCCGCGAGCACAGTAGCCCCGTTGCCTAGAGGGCTGGGCGCATGCCCAGGCCGCCCGCATCGACTTTCGCCTCTCCTCAAAAAACGCAAAATCGATCAAGCAGTTCCCCGCCCGCTGACTTACACTCTGGATTTGGAGGTAGCGCGGCGATGAAGGCATCCACCGAGCGGGACTACTACGAGCGCATCGTCCGCACGCTGGTGTTCATCCAGGGGCATCTGGACGATGAACTGGAGCTGGACCAGGTCGCCGCCGTGGCGGCCTTTTCGCAATTCCACTTTGCCCGTATTTTTCGGGGCCTGGTCGGCGAAACGCTGAAGGAGTACATCCGGCGGCTGCGGTTGGAGCGCGCCGCACGGAATCTCAAGCAGCGCGACTGGCCCATCACTCAACTTGCATTTGAAGCCGGATTCGAAACCCACGAATCCTTCACGAGGGCATTTGGAGCCATGTTTGGAATACCACCTTCCGCATACCGTGCCGCGCACAAGCCCGCGCCAGAGGCGGCTTCCGGCACTCACATCGACGATGTGGCGGGTTACCATCCGCCGGATTACGGGGACGTTCCGCCGCCGGAGGTTAAGGAACTGGCGCCGGTGCGAGTGGTTTTCCTGCGCCACGTGGGCCCGTACAGCCAGGTCGGCGCCACCTGGGGCCGCTTGATGGCCTGGGCCGGAATGCACGGGCTGCTGGGGCCCGGCATGAAGATGTTCGGCATCGTTCACGACGATCCCGACGTGACGCCGGAAGACAAAGTCCGCTATGACGCCGCGGTGACGGTGACCCGCCCGGTCTCTCCCGAAGGCGAATTCGGCGTGATGGAATTGCCCGGCGGCCGTTACGCCGTGGCCACCCATCGCGGACCGTATACGGAACTGGGGAAAGCCTACCAGCGCATCTACGGCGCCTGGCTGCCCAAGAGCGGATATGAACTGCGCGACGCTCCGGCCTTCGAGCAATACCTCAACTCACCGCAAACCGCCAAGCCCGAAGACCTGCTGACCCTGATTCACGTGCCGGTTGTGGGCTGATCGAGCAAGTCTACTGTGACTGCGGCTGACGTTCGCGCGCCAAGCGCTCGGCCAGGAACACCTTGAGCAACGACTGATACGGAACGTCGCGCCGATTCGCGAGTACTTTGAGATCCTCGATCATGAAGACAGGCAGCCGCAGCGATATCGTCTTTAGAGACGGTTTGAGGCGAGGGAGTCTCTTGCGTTCTCCCGATTGCCAGTCCACGTATTCCGCCGAATCTGCAGTGGCCCAAAATTTTCTTTCGTCGTTTTCGTTTTTGAACTCAGGAAGTTTCTTCTTCATATCCTTGGTAGGCCCCCATTTCGTTCCGGTTCATGTCCCTGGCCGAAATCACTCGGATGAGCCTCCGCCGGACGGTGAACACTATAAACAGCCGCCTGCCGACGTCAGTCTGCCCGAGCGCGTAATATCGCTTTTCAGTTCTCGAATGGCGAACGTCACTTCGTACCACAAGCGGCTCACCAAAAAAGACGCCCTCGGCTTCCTCCGGCGTCACATGGTGCCGTTCCCGGTTCTTGTGGGCATTCGCGTCGTCCCATTCAAACCCGGCGCAATTCTCCAACGGATCCATTGCCGTCACAACTTCAGTATACGACTATCGTATACATGTCTGCCAAGCGCTACAAGCCCCGAACTTACGAGCGGGGCGCCATGGCCAGGCCGGCGGCGCCGACGATGCCGGACTTATCGGGCACCTGCTGTTCGACCAGCGGCACATCGCGGCCTAACAAGCCGCGCGAGCGCTCCCAGACGGCGTCCCGCAAGGGGGCCAGCAGATCCGCGCCGGCATTGGCGACGTGGCCGCCGATGATGACGAGCTCGGGGTCGAAGGCGTGCAACAGGCCGGCCAGCGCGGCGGCGAGTTTGCCGATGGCATCGAGGACGATGGTGGAGGCGAGCTCATCGCCTTCGCGCGCGGCCTGAAAAATGGTGCGGCAGTTGACCAGTTGCGGCTGCTGGCGAAACAGGCTCGTGAGGGTGGAAGGGCAACCGCGGTGCACGGCGCTCCAGGCCTGGGCCTCGATGGCGCGGGCGGAGAACACGGTTTCCAGGCAGCCGCGATTGCCGCAGGAGCATTGCGCTCCGTTCGGTTCCACCGTGAGATGGCCCAGGTTGCCGGCCAGGCCGGTGTGGCCGCGCAGCAGCCGGCCTCCGGCGAGCACGGCGCCGCCAACTCCCCGGCCGAGCGTGAGCATGACCACGTTCTCGCGGCCGCGCGCGGCGCCCCACACCATCTCGCCGGCCAGCGCCACGCGGGCGTCGTTATCGGCGAACACCGGCACGTCGGGCGGCAGGCCCACCAGGTCGCTGAGGCGCAGGCCTTCAAGGAAATGCAAGGCTCCAGGCAGCAGTTCGACACGCGTCGAATCCGGATCGATGACGCCCTTGCAGCCGACGCCGACCGCGGCGGGGATCGCGGTTGCCTCCTGCAGCCACTCGATGGCATCGTGCAGCCAGGGGAGCAGCGAATCCAGGTCGCCCGGCGTCTCCATGGTGCGCGAGGCCAGGATGGCGCCCGCTTCGTCGACCATTCCAGCCTTGATCTGCGCGCCGCCGATATCGATTCCCAGTACCACCATGCGTGCTATTCACTATACGCCAGCCGGCGCCGGCTCGGGAAAAACCGGCAAATTAAAGCTTGCCGTTCCACTCGGCTTATCCTGGAATGTGACGGTCAAACGTTCCCCATCCGGACAACCTATGCGCAAAGGCATCGTCCGGCGGCTGCTTCGATGGTGCCTCATCGCCGGGCTTGCCGGGTGGTTGCTGTTCGCTCTCGCCCTTTTATCCGTTCGTTGGATCAACCCGCCGTTCACCGCCGTGCAGATCGAGCGGAGAGTGCAGGCGTGGAGGCACAAGAAGCCGTATCACAAGCGCTGCGTGTTTCTCGGCCTCGACCGGATTGCGCCCGACCTCCAGCACGCGGTGATCGCCGCGGAGGACTCGCGATTCTACCAGCACCATGGCTTCGACTGGCACGAGGTGCAGATTGCGGTGAACGACGATTTGGAGAAAGGGCGCGGCCGCGGCGCTTCCACCATCACGCAGCAACTCGTGAAGAACCTGTTCTTCGGAACCGGCCGCTCCTTCCTGCGCAAAGGCGTGGAGTTCACGCTGGTTCCGGTGGCCGAGATAGTTCTGGGCAAGCGGCGCATCCTGGAACTGTATTTGAATGTGGTCGAGTGGGGACCGGGCATTTACGGAGCTGAAGCGGCCTCGCGCTACCATTACGCGACCGCGGCACGGAGCGTCGGCCGGGAGCAGGCGGCACGGCTCGCGGCCATTCTCCCGGCCCCGCTGAGGCGCCGGCCGGAGCGCATGAACGAGTACTCCGCAATCATCCTCGAACGGATGAAGCTGATGGGCTGGTGAGTGGAACCAGCGCCTGGGCAAGCGTAGACAGGCGACAGAAACCGATCGCCTGTCCTACCAAGATGTCCCGCCGGCAGCGGCTCAGAACAGCCCTGGTTGGGCGTCGTGCGGATGCTTGCGTTTGACGTTGAAATAGTCGAACGCCAGCTCGGTGCCGACGCGGCCGCGCGGGGTGCGGTTGAGGAAGCCGAGTTGGATGAGGTAGGGCTCGTAGACTTCCTCGATGGTGTCGGCCTCCTCGGAAATGGAGGCGGCGATGGTGCCGACGCCAACCGGACCGCCGCGGTATTTCTCGAGAATCGTCAACATGATCTTCTGGTCGATTTCATCCAGGCCGAAGCGGTCGACGTCGAGCAGGTTGAGGGCGGTCTGCGCCACCGGCAGCGTGATGCGGCCGTCGGCGCGCACTTGGGCGTAGTCGCGGACGCGGCGGAGCAGGCGGTTGGCGATACGCGGCGTGCCGCGGCAGCGGCGGGCCAACTCCTCGGCGGCGCCGTCCTCGATTTTCACGCTGAGCAGACGCGCCGACCGGTTAACGATGGTCTGGAGCTCTTCGACGGTGTAAGGATCCAGGCGCAGCACCAGCCCGAAACGGCCGCGCAGCGGCGCGCTGACCAAGCCCTGGCGGGTGGTGGCGCCAATGGCGGTGAACTTCGGCATGGGCAGCGAGTGGGTGCGCGCGCCCGGCCCGACCCCGACCAGGATATCGACGCGAAAATCCTCCAGCGCCGAATAGAGCATCTCTTCGACGTCGGGCAGCAGGCGGTGAATCTCGTCGATGAAGAAGACCTGGTGGGCGCGGATGTTGCTGAGGATACCGGTGAGGTCGAGTTTTCTTTGCAGCACCGGCCCGGAGGTGGTGGTGAACTCGGCCTCGAGCTCTTCGGCGATGATGGCGGCGAGGGTGGTCTTGCCCAGCCCGGGCGGGCCATAGAGCAGCACGTGGTCCATCGCTTCGCCGCGTTGGCGGGCGGCCTGGATGGCGATATCCAGGTTCTCCTTGAGCTTGCTCTGTCCGGTGAATTCGGCCAGCCGCCGCGGGCGGAGCCCCGCTTCAAACTGCAAATCCTCGGCCTGGCGATCGCCGGAAACCAGTTTCCGGTCGGGCACTGTTACCAGCTTACCGTACCAGTTCCAGGGCGCGCCGGAAAAGCGGCTCGAAGTCGGCCGGCACGCCGCTGGACTTGGCCTTGCGGACCGCCGCTTCGGCCTGCGGGCGGGCGCAGCCCAGGTTGAGGAGGGCGGAAAGCACGTCCTGATCCACCGCGCTGAGGGCGGGCGTGGGCGCTGACGGCAACTCTCCGCTCACGGCGGGCATTTTGTCGCGCAGTTCGAGCACCATGCGTTCGGCCGTCTTCTTGCCGACGCCGGGGATGCGAACCAGGCGGTCCACTTCGCCGCGGATAATGGCGCCAATCAGGTCGGGCGCAGCCATGCCGGAAAGCACCTTCACGGCTAAGGTGGGGCCGATGCCGCTGACCGAGATCAGCTTTTCGAACAGCGCCTTTTCCTCCCCGGTGAGAAAGCCATAAAGCGAAAGCGCGTCTTCGCGAACGTGGGTGTGGATGCGCAGGCGGACCTCGGCGCCGGGGCTGGGCAGGTGGGTGAAGGTGGAGACCGGAATGGTCACGTCGTAACCGACGCCGCCGGCCTCGACGATGGCCTGGTTGGGATGCTTCTCGATCAGAATGCCGCGCAGCAGAGCAATCATAAGTGAGGCAACGATCAAGTTAGCACAGTGGCCGCATCGTGGCGCACGCACTCGTGCGTGCCGCGTCGGCACTCGTGCCGACGCCCCGTTTCCTATGCGCGGGCAGGTGTCGAGAAGAGTCCCCCGACTCGGCACGCATGCGTGCGCCACGTCATACTGGCAAGGTTATTTCCAGACCCACACTCAGAGCAGGTCTTCCAGCTTTTTTCGTAAATCGGCGGCCAGGCGCGGGTTTTCGCCGCCGGTCGAAATGGCGAGGTGGAAACCGTGGCGCGACACGCGGGCGGGGAGGATGAAATCGCACTCGCGGGCGGAATCGGCGATGTTGGCGAAAATGCCGCGGCCCTTGGCGGCTACCCCGATACGATGGTTGGTGAGCCGGTCGTTGGTGGCGGCAAAGACGAGCACGCAACCGGTCAGGTCGGCCGCGCAGAAAGGACGGCGCATCAGCCGCACCGGGAGCGATTCGAATTCGCTTTCCCATTCGGGCGCGACCACTGTTACGCGGGCGCCCGCCTCGAGCAGACCCTTGGTTTTGCGCAGTGCCACTTTGCCCGCGCCCACCACCAGCACGGGGCGGCCCTGCAGCGAAAGGAAGATCGGATAGTGTTTCAACTCCAAACTGTAACACGGCGGGCGGCGGAATCGTGCCCAGATTCGTGGCCGTTCGGCCTGGCCTGCTATGATTGATGTGCCATGCTGAACGCCATACCCACAGTGGTCATTGTGGGCCGTCCGAACGTAGGTAAATCGACCCTTTTCAATCGTATAACCGGCCAGCGCCGCGCCATCGTGGGCGACGAATCTGGAATTACGCGCGACCGCATGCACGGGCAGGCCGAGCACCGCGGCCGCCGGTTCGAGGTGATCGATACGGGCGGCATCGTGGTGGAAGACCAGGAGTACATCCCGAGCCAGATCCTGCGCCAGGCGCAATTTGTGCTGGAGAGCGCGGCACACATTATTCTGCTGGTGGACGGACGGGCGGAAATCACCGGCGCCGATCGCGACCTGGCGCGCATGCTGCAGCGCCTGGGAAGGCCGCTGACGCTGGCGGTGAACAAAGCCGACACCGCCTCGCATGAGGACCTGGCGAACGAGTTTTACGAGCTCGGCATCGCCGACGTCTACCCGGTTTCCGCGGAGCACGCCACCGGCGTGGACGCGCTGCTCGATCATGTGACGGCGGGGTTCGCGGAAGGCGAAGCGGCCCCGGCGGCGGAGACCGAATCTATCAAAGTGGCCATCATCGGCCGGCCGAACGTGGGCAAGTCGACGCTGCTGAACACGCTCACCGGGCAGGAGCGCGCCATCGTTTCCCCGGTGGCCGGCACCACGCGAGATTCGGTGAACGAAACCGTGGTGCGCGACGGCGTGGAGTACGTTTTCGTCGACACCGCCGGCATCCGGCGCAAGGGCAAGACCAAGCTGATGGCGGAAAAGCTGAGCGTCGTGATGGCGCGGCGTAACATCCGCATGGCGCACGTGGTGCTGCTGGTGCTGGACGCGGTGGAAGGCGTGTCCACCAACGATGCCACCATCGCCGGCTACGCCCACGAAGGCGGACGCGCGCTGATCGTTTGCGTGAACAAGTGGGACGAGCTGAAGAACAGCTCGAAGAACGAGTTCGAGCTCGAAATCCGCGACATGTTCAAGTTCCTCGAATACGCGCCGGTCAAGTTCATTTCGGCCAAGACAGGCGCCGGCGTGGCAGCGCTGTTCCCGCTGATCCACGAGGTGTATGAGGCGGCTTCGAAGCGCATCCCTACCGGCGAATTGAACCGCTGGGTGGAACAACTGCAATTCGAGGAGCGCAAGATTATGTACGCCACGCAGGCGTCCATCCGCCCGCCATCGTTCGTCATTTTCACCGGAGGAAAAGGCGGTGCACTGCATTTTTCTCATGAGCGGTACCTGGTGAACCAACTGCGCCGCAGCTTCGGCTTTCGCGGCACGCCGATTGTGTTGAAGACGAAAGCTAAGAGCGCGAGCCGGAAGAAGTAGCGAGGGCTCGGACGGGCAAGCTAAAAGCATGCCCCACCAGGGTTACCCTGGTAGATTTTTCGATTTGAATCCGCCGCGGAGTGTGATATGCTCAACCCACTCCGGGGAGGGGTGTGGCATGTCCCTTGTGCGCGACATTCTGCAGCATCGCGAACTTTTCCACGTCGAAGAGGGTGACTCCGTAGCGGCGGTGGTGCGGCGCATGGCCGAGCTGAGCGTTGGCGCCATTATGGTGATGGGCGGCGGCGAGCTGCGCGGCGTCTTCAGCGAGCGCGACCTGATGCGGCGGGTGGTGCTCGAAGGCCGCGATCCGGAGCGAACCGCCGTACACGAGGTGATGACCACCAGCCTGGCGACCATCGAGGATTCGGCGACCATGGAGCAGGCCATGGAGGCCATGCAGACGCACGGCTGCCGTCACCTGCCGGTGATGCGCGGCGGGGCGGTGGCCGGGTTTCTATCCATGCGCGACGTGATGCACCACGAGCTGATGCAAAAGACCGACGAGCTGCATCATATGCAAGCGTACATCCACGGAACTTGACCACCGGAATCATCGTTTTCGCCCACGGCTCCCGCCTGGAACCGGCTAATGAAGCGGTGCGCGCCGTCGCTCGACAGCTCGTCCGCGCCGGGCGGTTCGAAGTCGTAGAAGCGGCATTTCTGGAACTGGGTGAACCCAGCCTGGAAGGCGCCGTGGAAGCGCTGGCGGCACGGGGTGTTCATGACATTCTGGTGGTTCCCTATTTCCTTACTCTTGGCATCCATCTGGAGCGAGATTTGCCTCGTATTATCAATCAGATAGAGGGGCGGATCGGGAATGTGAAGATTCGAGCGGCGGCACCGCTGGATGGGCATCCGGCATTGGTGGAAGCGCTGCTGGATCGGATCCAGGCCGGGATGGCGAGTTGAGCGGTACGCACTCAAGAAAAACTTGACAATATCACGCTAAGGTTTGATAATAGGTGTGGACTAAGACGCCGCGCCCTTTCGGCGGCGGAACGCCATTGTTCAAGATTGTTCAAGACAAAAGATCGAATTAGAGTGAGGGAGGTTTAGCAGAGGTATGGGCAAAATCATTGGTATTGATCTGGGCACGACCAACTCGGTGGTGGCGGTGATCGAGGCCGGCCAGCCGACGGTGATCGCGAACCAGGAGGGTCAGCGGACGACGCCCTCGGTAGTTGCATTCACCAAAAGCGGGGAGCGGTTGGTGGGCCAGGTGGCGAAGCGCCAGGCGATCACCAATCCGGAGAACACGGTTTTTTCGATCAAGCGGTTCATGGGGCGCCGCTCGGACGAGGTAAGCGAAGAAATGAAGATGGTCCCCTACAAAGTGGTGCGCGGCGACAACGGGGACGCGCGGGTGGACATCAGCGGCAAGAAATACTCGCCGCCGGAAATCTCGGCGATGATTCTGACCAAGCTGAAGGAAGCGGCCGAATCGTACCTGGGCGAGAAGATCACGCAGGCGGTAATCACGGTGCCGGCGTACTTCAACGACGCGCAGCGGCAAGCCACCAAGGACGCCGGCAAGATTGCCGGTCTCGAGGTGATGCGCATCATCAACGAGCCGACGGCGGCGGCGCTGGCATACGGGCTGGACAAGAAGAAGAACGAAACGATCGCGGTTTACGATTTCGGCGGCGGCACGTTCGACATCTCGATTCTGGAGGTGGGCGAGGGCGTGGTGGAAGTGAAATCGACCAACGGCGACACGCACCTGGGCGGCGACAATATCGACCAGCGGGTGATCGACTGGATCGTGAGCGAGTTCAAGAAGGAAAGCGGGATCGATCTTTCGCGCGACCAGATGGCTCTGCAGCGCCTCAAGGAAGCCTCGGAAAAGGCCAAGATGGAGCTGTCGACGCTGCTCGAGAGCGACATCAACCTGCCCTTCATCACGGCCGACGCCTCCGGCCCGAAGCACCTGCAAATGAAACTGACGCGGGCGCGTTTCGAGCAGATGGTGGAAGACATTGTGCAGCGCTCGGCGGGGCCATGCAAACAGGCGCTGGCCGATGCCGGCGTCACCCCGTCGCAGATCAATGAAGTGGTAATGGTGGGCGGCCAGACGCGCATGCCGCGCATCCAGCAACTGGTGCGCGACCTGTTCGGCAGGGAACCTCACAAGGGGGTCAACCCGGATGAAGTGGTTGCGGTAGGGGCCGCGGTGCAGGGCGGCGTGCTGGCGGGCGAAGTGAAGGACGTGCTGCTGCTGGACGTAACGCCGCTTTCGCTCGGCATCGAGACCATGGGTGGCGTGTTCACCAAGCTGATCGAGCGCAACACCACCATCCCGACGCGCAAGACCGATGTGTTTTCGACGGCCAGCGACAACCAGTCTTCGGTGGAGATCAAGGTGTACCAGGGCGAGCGCGCGATGGCGCACGACAACCGGCTGCTGGGCGTGTTCCAGTTGGGCAACCTGCCGCCGGCGCCGCGCGGCGTGCCGCAGATTGAAGTGACATTCGACATCGACGCCAACGGCATCCTCAACGTCACCGCCAAGGACCGGGCCACCAACAACGAGCAGAAGATCACCATCACCTCTTCTTCCGGCCTGGCCAAGGACGAAGTGGACAAGATGGCGCGGGACGCCGAATCGCATGCAGCCGAGGATCGCAAGCAGCGCGACACGATCGAGGCGCGCAATCGCGCCGATGCGATGGTTTACAACGTCGAAAAAACGCTAAAGGATCACCGCTCGAAGATCGGCGAGGCGGAAGCCAAGGAGATCGAGTCGGCGGTCGAAGAGACCAAGAAGGCGATGGCGGATAACGACCCGGATCGCATCAACTCGGCGGTCGACCGGCTGACCACGGCCAGTCACAAATTGGCCGAGGCCATGTATAAGGCGTCGTCGCAGCCAGGCGGCGGGGCGGCTCCGGGCGGCGATGGCGCGGGCGCGGCGCCCGGCGGCGACCCGAGCGGTAAAGACGGCGGCAAAGGCAAAGACAACGTCGTGGACGCCGAGTTCGTCGACGTCGACGATAAAAAGAAGTAAGCGGTCTGTGGGCCGGACGGTCCTCGATTGGAGCAGGCACGTCCGGCCCGCACGTGAATCGGGCCGGGCGTTCCCGGCTCCAACATTTTGTTTATGTCTCCTCCCAAGCACGAATATTACGAAATGCTGGGCGTACCGCGGACGGCCACCGTAGAGGAGCTGCGCAAGGCCTACCGCAAGCTGGCGCGCAAGCATCATCCGGATTTGAACCCCGGAGACAAAACGGCCGAGGATCGTTTCAAGAACGTTCAGGAAGCCTACGACGTGCTGGGCGACCCCAAGAAGCGCAAGATGTACGACCAGTACGGCTTCTACTCGGAGAGCGGATTCGCGGGCGGTGGGCCGGAGGGTGCGGCGGGAGCGGGGCCGACTCCCAACATGGATTTCTCGGGCTTCGATTTTTCCGATTTCGCCGGCGGCGCGGGCACGGGCGCCGGCGCGGGCGGGCGGCACGGTGGCGAAGGGGGCGGCGGCTTTCGCGACATCTTCTCCCAGTTCTTCTCCGGCCACGGCCAGCCACACGAGCCGGAGGTGGAAAAGGGCGGCGACCTCGAATACGTGATGGACATCGATTTCTGGCAGGCCATCAAGGGGACGCAGACGCGGCTCAGCATCACGCGTTATGACATCTGCGACACCTGCCACGGGTCCGGTGCGACCGGCACGGGCGAGGTGAACTGCCCGCAATGCAAGGGAACCGGCAACGTCAGCCAGATGGCGGGCGCGATGCGGTTCAATTTGACCTGCCCGCGCTGCAACGGGAGCGGGCGCCTGCACAACTCATGCCCCACCTGCGGCGGGGATGGCCGGGTGACGCGCACGGAATTAGTGGAGGTCCGCATTCCGCCGGGCGCGCGCAATGGCTCCCGCCTGCGCGTGCCGGGCAAGGGCAACGCCGGGACCAGGGGCGCGGCTCCAGGCGATCTTTACATCACCACCAAGGTGGCCGAGCACCCGTTCTTCCACCGCGACGGCGACAACATCGAAATCAAGGTGCCGGTGGCCGTGTGGGAGGCTGCGCTGGGCGCCAAAATCGAAGTGCCCACGATCGATGGCCGCACCTTGCTGAAGATTCCGCACGGCACCAGGAACGGACAGCGTTTCCGCCTGCGCGAAAAAGGGGTGCAGGGTTCGCGCTCGGGCGAGCGCGGCGACCAGATTGTGGAAGTGGCCGTGGAAGCGCCCGACCCGCGCGACGAGCGGACCCGCGAGTTGCTGGGCCAGTTGCGGGATCTGCACCACGGCGAGGATCCGCGCGCCGGGCTGTGGAGCAAGGTCTAGCGCATGGCCAAGAAATCCAAAGCGGCTTACATGATCTCGGCGGTGGCGGAGCAATACGCCATCCATCCGCAGACGCTGCGGCTGTATGAGCGCGAAGGCCTGCTCAAGCCGTCGCGGAGCGAAGGCAACACACGACTGTATACGGGCGAGGACCTGGAGCGACTGGAAGTGATCCTTCACCTGACCCGTGACCTGGGCGTCAACCTGGCGGGCGTCGACATCATTCTCAACATGCGGGAAAAGATGGGGCAAATGCACGCACAAATCCAGGAATTCGTCGCCACGTTGAACCGCGAGCTGGTGGCGCGCACGGTGCACTCGCCCGAGTCCGAAGAGCGCAATACGCTGGTTCCGGTGGTCAATGCCCGCCCGTCCGCACCGGCGTCACGCCGCCGGTAAACTTGAGCGACCGCTGCGTAGTAAGTGGTGAAACATGCGCCCGCTGGCGGAGTTGGCAAGCTGAAGCATGCCCCACCCAGACCGGGTTATCCGCAGCGCAGGCGATCACTCAATAAACACCGGCGGCAAAGACCACCGGCGCTACGAAGAAACGCAGGCGTAGCGTAGGCGGTCTTTGCCGCCGGTGTTTTGCGGCCGGCTCGTTGCCGCCTTTGCCACCAGACAATCGTACGGTCGTCTATCGGGGCAGCCAGCCCAAATCGAAAGTACTTTCAGTGCCGTCTGTGATTGTCTCGGGCGTCCCTGGAGTTTTCCCGTGCAGACAAGCCGGTTAGAATGGATAAGTCCTTTGCGATGCAGCCCGAGCCCGAAACCCGGAGCCGCGCCACGGCGGCCTACACCGCGCCCTTCCTGGTTTTCGTGGCCTTATTGGCGCTGGAGCGGGCCTTGGGTCTCAACCCTTTATGGGCCTACCCGCTCCGCTTGACGGCGGTTTTGGCGACCCTCGCCGCGTTTTCGCGCCCGTTGCTCAGGTTCCATTTCGCGCTGCCGGCGGCCAGCATCGGCGTCGGGGTGCTGGTGTTCGCGGTCTGGGTGGCGCCGGATATCCTGTTCCACTACCGGCATCACTGGCTTTTTGAAAACTCACTCACGCATGTTTCGGCAGGTGCGCTACCGGACGGACTGGGGCGCGGCTTCGGGTTTCTGGCGGTGCGGATCGCCGGCTCGGCGCTGGTGGTTCCGGTGGTCGAGGAGTTGTTCTGGCGCGGCTGGCTGATGCGCTGGCTGATGGAACGCGACTGGCAGAAAGTACCGCTGGGAGCCTACCGGGCCGGCTCATTCTGGCTGGTGGCGCTGATGTTCGCTTCCGAGCATGGCCCGTATTGGGAGGTGGGCCTGGTGGCGGGCGTGATCTATAACGGATGGCTGGTACGTACCAAGTCGCTCGGCGATTGCGTACTGGCGCACGCCGTGACCAACCTGGCTTTGGGGATTTACGTAGTTGCCGCCGGCCAGTGGCAGTATTGGTTATAACCGGATTCCCTCCGGCTGCGTCTTACGTTAATGACGGGCTCAGAAGCTATTCCTTCTCCTCGTCGAAAAGCTCCGGTCACCGCGGGTAGTCGGGCCCCGCGGCCGGAGCTTCGACGGCGGCCCGGAAATCGGCACAACGGGACTGCACCACGAATTACTCCTGAGCGAGCGGGCCGGGCATGCCCGGCCCCTACAAGGAAGGCACCATTGGCGCCAGCGAGATGGCACAAATGGCGCACAACCGGCGTGCGGATTACGGCTTGGCGGCTGCCCCCGGCGCGGGGAGCGGCTCATACACGACAAAGGCGAACTGGCGCGAATCCGGCGACCAGGAATTGACGTTGATGGTGCCTTGCCCGCCGAAGAAACGGAGCAGGATTTCGAGCTTCGCGGACGCGAGTTTGTCGCCCGGCGCCGGCATCAGGCGGAGGACCACGCCATCCATGCGGTCGTTATGAGTGGTGGTGCCTTTGGGAAACGAAAACACCAGCATGTGTTTTCCGTCCGGCGAAAAGTGCGGAAACCAATCTTCCCAATCGTCGCTGGTGATTTGCTCCGCCTTGGCGTCGCCGGGGCCTGCGCCTTCGGCGGGCATGCGCCAGACGCGCCAACTGCCGGAGCGGTTGGAGTTGAAGTAGATCCACTTGCCGTCGGGGGTGTACTCGGTGCCGTCGTCGTAAGTGCCCTGGGAGGTGAGCTGCCGCTCGGCGCCGCCGGCCGTGGAGACGCGATAGAGATGGAACGCGCCACCGCGCTGGCCCACGAAAGCCAGCCACTTGCCATCGGGGCTCCAACCGTGGAAGTAACTGGGCGCGTCCGGCGTCATCAGTCGCACGCCCGAGCCATCGGCTTTGGACAGGTAAACCTGCGACTGGTGCGACGTGGGGCTGGAGGCGGAAAAGGCCAGCCAGTTTCCGTCGCGCGACAAGTCATGATCGTTGTTGCACATGTAGCCGCCCGGACCGAGATCGATCTGCTCGGGCTTGGGCTCGCCGGCGCTCTGTAATGGCAGCCGGTACAGGTGGCCCTCGGTATTGATCAACAGAAACTTGCCGTCGCGCGACCAGTTGGGCGCTTCGATCACCTGGTCGGCCTGGTAGACCACGCGGGTGGAATGCGTGGCGAGATCGTAGATGGTGATCTTGCTGCGATAGTGCGGTGCGGGCGGGTGGGGTGGTTGTGGGGCGCCGTGTGCCGTGATCATTATTCCTCCGTGCACGAAACCTACGTGTGTGAAGACGGCGGTCTCGAGGACGCCGGCATCGTGCGAACATACGCCGAGTCCGATGTAGACGCTCTCGGGCAGGTTCACCTCTTGCGCAGCGGTGGCCGTCAGCTCCTCGCCGGGTTTTCCGGCAAAAGCCGTGAAGGAGTTACCGTGGCGCACAATACGGATGCGGGTGGGAGCGTTCACCGTGGACCGGATTTCCTGCGTCTCGGCGCCGGCCGTCGGACGGAATTGCAGTGAAGTGAGGCCGTCGCCGTGCAGCGCAACATCGGCGTAGGCGGAATCAGGCGTGAGATTCTGACGCACCATCAGCACGGCTTTGCGGTGCGCCACGGCTCCGGCGCCAACGAACTGCACGTCGGCGGCGAAGCTGAAATCGCCGGTGACGCGCATCCAGACGAAGTGGAAGGCATCGGTGGCAGCCCAGATATTAGCGCCGCCGCCAGTGACGCGGTACGCGTCGGTCGCGGCATCGTACACCGCAGAGCCGGCCATCGGGTTAACGCCCACGTCCTGTTGGGACTCGAAAATGCCCAGCGCGGGATTGCCGGTCTGGGCTGGAAACGCCGTGACCAGCACGAGCAGGGAAACGGCTGCGAGCGAAAATGGAATGCGCATGACGGAATCAGCATACCACCGCGCGGTGGCGACCGAGGTCGCGAGCCCGAGCGTGTAGTTCGCGCAGGCCACGCGCCCTCAGCCCACGATCTCGAGAAACGCGCGGGCGGCGTGGCTCAGGGCGCGGCGGGTGGGATAGACCAGGCGGATCTTCCGCTCGATGGTCATTTCCTTGACACGCACTTCGCGCAGCAGCTTCTGCTCGATCTCCTGCTCGACGCACATGCGGGGCAGAAACGCCACGCCCTGGTTGTCCTGCACCATTTTGCGAATGCTCTCTATCGTCGGCATGTCGACATCCATGCGGAGCGGCACCTTGCGCGCCTGAAACTCGCGAATCACCACCTCGCGGTATGGCGACATCACGTTGTGGGCGATGAAATTCTCCTCCGCCAGGTCGGCGATGGAGACGCTCGAGCGCCGGGCCAGCCGGTGGCGCGGCGAAACCACCAGGGCGATCGCATCGGTGTAAATCACCTTCGAGCGTAGCCGGTCGTCGCCGGGATCGTAGCTGATCACGCCCAGTTCCAGGTTGCCGTCGAGCAGCTCGTTGGGGATTTTGCTCCCCATGCTGCGCCGCACCGTCACTTTGATCCTGGGATGCAGCGCGCGGTAGTGCTCGATATGGCGCAGCAGATACAAGGTGGTGGATTCGTTAGCGCCGACCGTCAGCCTTCCGGCGGAATTGTCGCGCAACTCGGCCAGCGAGTTCTCGAGCTCCCGCTGCAGGCTCTCGAAACGGCGGGCGAATTCGAGCGCACTGCGGCCCGCGTCGGTCAACAGCAGCTCTTTGCCCGAGCGGTCGATCAGCTTTTCGCCCAGCTCCTGCTCGAGCCTTTGCAGCGCCAACGACACGGCCGGCTGCGTGCGCAGCAGCTTCTCGGCCGCGCGCGAGAAGCTCCCTTCGTTCGCCACCATCAGAAAAACCTGGAGCGGATTCAGTTCCATGGCATTCGATTATAACATCGGCTAATAGATACCCGTAAGATTATAAATTTGCCAAATCGGGTTCGGACGGGCATAATGCAGAGTATCGGTACAAAGCATGAGCGAGCGCGTAATCATTTTCGACACAACGCTGCGCGACGGCGAACAGTCTCCGGGCTGCAGCATGACGGTACCCGAGAAAGTGCGCATGGCGCGCAAACTGGTGGAGCTGGGCGCGGACATTCTGGAGGCCGGCTTCCCGATCGCCTCGGAGGGAGATTTTGAGGCGGTCCAGGCGGTGTGCCGCGAATTCCCCGAAGCGCGCGTGGCGGGCCTGGCGCGCTGCTGCGCGCTGGACGTGGAACGCGCCGTCGCGGCGCTCGATCGCGCGCGCCAGCCCCGCTTGCACACCTTCATCGCCACCAGCGATATCCACCTGAAATACAAATTGCGCAAGACGCGGCAGCAGGTGCTGGAAGAGGCCGTGGCGGCGGTGGAGTTGGCGCGGCGTCACGTGGACGACGTCGAATTCTCGGCCGAAGACGGCGCCCGCACCGACGTCGAATTCCTGATTGAGATTTCGCGAGCGGTAGTGGCCGCCGGTGCGGGCACCGTCAACATCCCCGACACGGTGGGCTATTCGACGCCGAAGGAATACGGCGAGTTGATCGGCAAGGTGGCCCGCGCGCTCGGCTCCAGCGCCATCGTCAGCGTGCATTGCCATGACGACCTGGGTCTGGCGGTGGCCAATTCGCTCACCGCCATCGAGGCCGGCGCGCGCCAGGTGGAATGCACCATCAACGGCATCGGCGAACGCGCCGGCAATTGTTCGCTCGAAGAAGTGGTGATGATCTTGCAGACCCGCGCCGACAGCTATCCCTATTACACCGGCATCCACACCGAGCACCTGTACGCGGCCAGCGAGCTGTTGAGCTCGATCATCACGTTCGGCCCCCAGCCGAACAAGGCCATCGTAGGGGCGAACGCCTTCGCGCACGAAGCCGGCATTCACCAGGACGGCTACCTGAAAGAAAAAACCACCTACGAGATTATCGACCCGCGCACGGTGGGCATCCCGGAAGGCAAGCTGGTGTTAGGCAAGCACAGCGGGCGCCACGCGCTCCACCAGCGAGCCCGCAACCTGGGCTACGAGCTGGACCGCGAGCAGCTGGATGCGCTATACCATCGCTTCACCGCCGTGGCGGACCAGCGAAAGAAAGGCCTCATGGATAAGGAAATCGAAGCGTTGATTCGGGACTGCCAGCTTGCCAAATCGGCGGCGGCGGTCTAAGCGATGGATCTGCATATTCTGGTTTTGCCCGGCGACGGCATCGGCGCGGAAGTCACGCGCGAAGCGGTCCGGGTTCTTGGCCACGTGGCTGGGAAATGGCATCACGACCTCCGGTTGACGGAAGGGTTGCTCGGCGGGGTGGCGATTCATCGCACCGGCACGCCGTTCCCGGCTGAGACGGCGCGCCTCGCGGCGGATGCCGATGCCACCTTGATGGGCGCGGTTGGGCTGCCCGAATTCGATAACGCTCCGCCCGAGAAACGGCCGGAGAAAGGATTGCTGGCAATTCGCCAGGCTCTGGGCGTGTACGCCAATCTGCGCCCGGTGCGCGCGTATCGGTCGCAACTGGATTCTTCGCCCTTGAAGAATCACCTGGTGGAAGGCACCGACATGATCATCGTCCGCGAACTGACGGGCGGGATCTACTACGGAACCCCGCGCGGGATCACCGAGAACGGCGGGGAAACGCGAGCGGTCAATACCATGACCTACACGCGCACGGAAATCGAACGGGTTTCCCGGATGGCCTTCCACCTGGCGCGCGGGCGGCGCAAGAAAGTGACTTCGGTCGATAAGTCGAACGTGCTCGAAAACTCGCAGCTCTGGCGGCGGGTGGTGGTGGAGGTGGCGAAAGAGTATCCCGATGTGGCGCTCGATCACCTGCTGGTGGACAACTGCGCCATGCAACTGATTTTGAATCCGCGGCGCTTCGACATCGTGCTCACCGAGAACATGTTCGGCGACATACTGAGCGATGAAGGCGCGGTGCTGGCCGGATCCATCGGGATGCTGCCATCGGCCTCCATCGGCGGGAGGAAACCATCCGGCGCGTGGGTGGGATTGTACGAGCCGGTGCACGGTTCGGCCCCCGATATCGCCGGCCAGAACAAGGCCAACCCGCTGGGGGCAATCGGCTCGGTGGCGGCCTTGCTGGAGTACAGTTTCGGATTGAAGGAAGAAGCCGGCGCGGTGGAAGCGGCCATTGAAGCCGTCCTCGCGAGCGGCAAAGTTACCGCGGATTTGCGACCTTCCGGCGCGCCCGCCACCACCGAACAGGTGGGGCAAGCGGTGTGCGCCGCGATCGGCTGAGCGCGGGGCTTACCAGCCCCGCCTCAGCCAAATTCAACCCCGGCTCAGCCATAATAGGAGAAGAAGATCCGGAGTCGAACGCCGGGACCGTTCCCGGGTGACCACGGCTTCCGGGCCCCCAATTCATATATGCCTCATACCATCATCGAGAAACTCTGGAATTCGCACCTGGTCGAGGAGCAGCCCGGCGCGCCGGCGCTGTTATTCATCGACCTGCACCTGGTGCACGAAGTCACCTCGCCGCAAGCGTTTCAAGGCCTGCGCGAGCGCGGGCTAAAAGTGCGGCGTCCCGATTTGACCATCGCCACCGCCGATCACAGCATTCCTACCACCGACCGGTCGCTGCCGATCGTGGATCGGATCGCCGCCAAGCAACTGGCACAACTCGAAATCAACTGCGCCGAATTCGGCATCCGCTGCCTGGGTGTGCACAGCGACCGGCAGGGCATCGTCCACGTGATCGGGCCCGAGCTGGGCCTCACCCAACCGGGCATGACGGTGGTCTGCGGCGACAGCCACACGGCCACGCACGGCGCCTTCGGAGCGCTGGCCTTCGGCATCGGCACCAGCGAAGTCGAGAACGTGCTGGCCTCGCAATGTTTGCTGCAGCGCAAGTCGAAGACCTTCGAAGTAAAGGTGGAGGGAACGCTCGGCCGCGGCGTCACTGCCAAGGACATCATCCTGGCGCTGATCGCGAAGATCGGCGTGGGCGGCGGCACGGGGTGCGTGTTCGAATACACCGGCAGCGCCATTCGCGCGCTGGGCATGGACGAACGGATGACGGTCTGCAACATGTCGATCGAAGGCGGCGCGCGCGCCGGCCTGATCGCGCCGGATTCGACCACCTTCGAATACCTTTGTGGGCGGCCCCACGCGCCGCAGGGCGCGGCGTGGGACGCGGCGCTCGAGCGGTGGAAGCAACTGCCGACCGATCCCGGGGCGGCCTACGACCGGCAAGTCACCATCGATGCCGATGCGCTGGAGCCGATGATCACCTACGGCACCAATCCCGGGATGGGCGTGCCGATCAACGCGCCGCTGCCCGAGCCCGCGGACGTGGCCGATCCGATGGCGCGCGACTCCATCGCGAAGGCACTGGCCTACATGGGCCTCGAAGGCGGCAAGCCGCTGGCCGGCCACGCCATCGACGTGGTCTTCATCGGAAGCTGCACCAATTCCCGCATCTCGGATCTGCGCGCCGCCGCCGCCGTGTTGAAGGGCCGCAAAGTGAATCCCAAGCTGCGGGTGCTGGTGGTGCCCGGCTCACAGGATGTGAAGCGCCAAGCCATCGCCGAAGGGTTGCCCGAAGTTTTCCGCGCCGCCGGTTGCGAGTGGCGCGAGCCGGGCTGCTCAATGTGTATCGCCATGAACGGCGACCAGTTGGCGCCGGGCGAGTACAGCGTCTCGACCAGCAATCGCAATTTCGAAGGCCGGCAAGGTAAGGGCGGCCGCACATTTCTGGCCAGCCCTCTAACGGCCGCGGCCAGCGCCATCACTGGCGTGGTCACCGACGTGAGGACATTGCTCTACGGCGACGAACTGGCGGTCCCACACGCGTCGCCAGAGGTCGGGAGGACACGCTCATGAAGCCATTCAGCAATTTCCGCAGCCGCCTGGTTCCGCTCGCCATCAACAACATCGATACCGACCAGATCATTCCGGCGCGTTTCCTGAAGACCACTTCCAAGGAGGGCCTCGACCGGCAGTTGTTCCAGGACTGGCGCTACGATGCGCTGGGCAACGCCCGCCCGGATTTCATTCTCAACCAGCCGCGCGCGGCGGGTGCGCAAGTGCTGCTGGCGGGCGACAATTTCGGCTGCGGCAGCTCGCGCGAGCACGCCCCCTGGGCGCTCACCCAGTTCGGCTTCCGCGCGGTAATCAGCACTTCGTTCGCCGATATCTTCACGGGGAATTCGCTGAAGAACGCGCTGCTGCCGATCGCCGTTCCACCGGACGTGCACGCGGAGCTGTTTCGGGCGGTCGCCGCCAACCCGGACGCCACGGTTGAAATCGACCTTGCGGCTGAGACGCTCACCACGCCAGCCGGCCGCCGAGTCCACTTCCCCATCGACGCCTTCGCCAAGCACTGCCTGCTCGAAGGGGTCGATGAGCTGGGCTACATCCTGAAGCGGGAGGACGCCATCCGCGCCTACGAATCGTCGCACCCGTCGCCGATCGATACCGCAGCGTGATGTTTTTCGCCAAACAGGCGCCGGACGGGCGACATTTTCTGCAACTTTTTGCCGCCTGCCCCATCCAGAATCAAGGAGGCGGGAACATCACGTGAAACGTACGGCGAGCGCGCAATGGCGCGGCGATTTGAAGAACGGGAAGGGTACCGTATCCACGGCCAGCGGAGTGCTGGAGAACTCGCAATACTCCTTCGGCGCGCGCTTTGAAAACGGCAAAGGCACCAACCCCGAAGAGCTTTTGGCGGCGGCTCACGCCGGCTGCTTTACGATGGCGCTCTCCGCCCAACTGGGCCAGGCGAACCTGGTCGCCGCGAGCCTGGAAACCACCTGCACGATCAGCCTGGAGAAGGTGGGGGAAGGCTTCGCAATCACCGAGAGCCACCTGGAGCTCAAGGCGAAAGTGCCCGGCGCCAGCCAGGCGGCATTCGACCAGGCCGTCGCCAATGCCAAATCCGGCTGCCCGGTCTCCAAGCTCTACAACGCCAAGATCACGCTCAACGCCACGCTGGAAGCATAGCGGCGGGGCATGCTGACGGCGGCCTGCCCGGCCACTACGGGCGCGAGTGCGGGAGGCGGCGGCAAGTACATCGGAATCAAGACAAAGAAAACACACCGGCCAGAGACCGCGGCGCTACCGAAAAAACACTGGCGCTAGGCCGCCACGGTGTAGTGTGGAGATATGCGATTTTTCGCGGCGGTTTTGTTGAGCGCGTCGGCCCTGCTCGGCCAGGGGCAGGATTTTTCCGCGGATCTGCTGCAAGCCGCGCTGCGCGGGCGCAATGATCAGGTCAAGGCGTTCCTGGACGACGGCGCCAACCTGGAATCCGTGGACCGGAACGGCCGGACGCCGCTCATGCTGGCGGCGCAGCACGGCTACCCGGCGACCGTCGAACTGCTGCTGGGGCGCGGCGCCGATCCCGCTGCGCGCGACCACGATGGAGCCACCGCCTACGTCCTGGCGCTGTTCTCTCCGGCGGGCCACGGCAATCACGGGGCGGTTTTGAAACTGCTCCCTGCGCCGCCGCGGCCGAAGATGACGCTCGACGTCAAGTGGTCGCCCGTTAAGCTGGCCAGTTCCTGCTTCGGCACCCGCGAGGAAGTGGCGCACGCGGTAGATGGCCTCCAACTCGCCGAGCAGTTTCTCCGCGCATTTGGCGCGTATGCGCAATCGAGCGGTCGCAACCTGGTGGAACTGGTGGGGCAGCCATCGGACTCGGACGCCCTGCTGCGCGTCGAGTTGCAGCCGGCATCCGCCTGCGTCGCCCAGACCGGCGACAAGCTGAGCCTCTTCCTCGAAGTGAGCGTATTGCGCGAGCCGGGCCGGGAGACGATCCTGCAAAAGGTGTTTGGCGTAGGCGTCATCAAGGGTTTGCACGCCGAGACGGCAGCCAACCTGCAGCAGTATGCGCCGATATTCCAGATCTGGATCAAGCCGCAGGCCGGCCCCATTTACTGGGCAGCCGTGGGGGAACTCTACCGCGCCGCCGTGGCCCGCTGAGCGCGGGCCGCATTTCGAGCCACCGGCTAATTCTTTTCTGGCGGCTTGCGGGCGCGAATCAAGGCGCTCATGAACTTGCCGGCCACCTGCGGCGCCAGCGCATCCACGTCGAACCCCTGCCCGGCCAGGAACTGGCGCGCGTCCTCCACGTCATACACACGGGTCGGTTCCACGGCGATGTCCTCGAACCCGGCGTGCGCCAGTTTGGTCGCGTATTCATCGGTCCGCAGGGCGCCGGCGATGCAGCCGATCCACAACTCCACGCTCTTGCGCACTTCGTCCGGCACCTCGCCATCCACCACCACGTCGGAGACCGCAAACCTGCCGCCGGGTTTCAGCACGCGGAAGCTTTCGCGCAGCACGCGGTCCTTGTCGGCGGAGAGGTTCACCACGCAATTCGAGATGACACAATCTACCGAATTGTCCGGCAGCGGAATGTTTTCGATCTCTCCCTTGAGAAACTCGGCATTCGGAATCCCGGCTTTCCGCTGATTCTCCCGCGCCAGCGCCAGCATCTCATCGGTCATGTCGAGGCCGTATGCCTTGCCGGACGGGCCCACACGCCGGGCCGACAGCAGCACGTCGATGCCGCCGCCCGAGCCGAGATCGAGCACGGTCTCGCCTGGAACCAGCCGCGCCAGCGCGGTTGGATTGCCGCAACCGAGCGAAGCCAGCACGGCCTCTTTCGGCACCTGCCCGGTTTGGGTGCCGTCGTACAACGAAGACGTGATGGGATCGCAACAGCCCTCCGCCGATGGCGCCGACCCGCAGCAGGAACTGCCGCCTGCGACCGCTCGCAAAGCCGCTTGCCCGTATTTCTCCTTGACGACTTCCTTGATATCCGATGCGCTCATGATGGCTCCTATTTGCTGAACTGTATGACCTCGTACGGCTTGACGGCCCGGTTGCGGGTGCAGCATTCCGCATAAAGAAAACCGAGCAGCTCCCGCAAGACTTCGGTATTGGCCGTGTACCAGAGAAACGTGCCCTCGCGCCGCACCTTGACCAGACCCTCACTCTTGAGCTTTTCCAGGTGATGCGAAAGGGTCGAATTGGGAATGCCCAACTCGGCCTGGATCTCGCCGGCCACCAGGCCATCCGGGTGAGCCGAAAGCAGCAGCCGCATGATGCGCAGCCGCGGCTCGGTGCCCATCGCCGAAAACATGTCGGCATAGCGGACGATGTCTTCCGCGCCGGCTTTGGCCCTCTTCATATTTCCACAATAGCAGAACTATCGAAATAGTCAAGTACCTTTACGCCCGGATACCGGCGGATTTCCCCGGAATCCAAACCCGCCGTTTGCCTGTTTCCGCCGCGCATCAGAGCGGCGACGGGGCAGGACACGCTATAGTAAGAGTGTCCCCATGCGAGGCCCACGCTGGCTCCTGCTGCTGGCGATCGCCGCGATCATCGGCGGCATCGTTTTCACCTATCGCGCGCAGAAAAGGTCGGCCGCGGCGCACGCGCTGGCCGTGCCCAAGGAACTTCCCGACGATCTGCACGCCAGGGCGGAACTGTGGCACTGGGTGGAAACCGACGCCAAGACAGGCCACGTCCGGGCCGACATTACCGCCGAGGACTTCCGCGAGGTCAAGGATTCCTCGCGCGTCGATCTGAAGGGCATGAAGCTGCGCCTGCCCGGCAAGAAGAACGACACCTACGACCTGGTCGAGGGCGCCAACGCCCAGTTTTACAAGTCCGAGCATCGCCTGTTTTCCGAAGGCGAAGTCAAGATCACGCTGAATCTTCCGATGACCGGCGCGCCGCAGCGGGCCCCGGTGATCGTTCATTCCGCCGGCGTCACCTTCAACACCGAAAGCTACCGCGCCGAAACCGACAGCCCCTCCACCTTCACTTTTCAGAACGGCAGCGGCAAGGCCACCGGCGCTTACTACGATCCCGGCGCGCACGAATTGCGCATGAAGCAGGACGTCGAGATTCATTATCGGGCGCAAGGCCCGGACGCCAAGCCGATGACGATTGAAGCCGGCGGCCTGGTCTTTCACGAGAACGACCAGACCATCGAGCTGCCGCCTTGGGGCAAGCTGACGCGGGAAGGCACGGTGGTGGAAGGCGATGCGCCGCTGATCCGGTTGCAGAACCACGAGATCCACAACGTGCACGCCTTCCACGCGCGCGGCACGGAGGATAACGACAACCGCCAGATCGCGTACTCGGCCAGCGAACTTTTCATGGACTGCAACGATCGCGGCCAGGTGGAGCACATCGGCGCCCAGAACGACGCCCGCCTGGTATCGAACGCGCCCACTTCGCAAACCACCGTCACCGGAGACCGGGTGGATCTGTTTTTCGAGGTGCGCGACAACCGGAGCATCCTCCTCCGCGTAGCCGCCGCAGGCCACGGCGTGGTGACCTCGAAACCGCTGCCGGCGCCCGGCAGCGATCCCGGCGACACCCACGTGCTTTCGAGCGACAAGCTGGAGATGACCATGCGGCCGGGCGGCAAGGAACTCGACCGCGTGATCACCCACGGGCTATCCAGCCTGGAGTTCGTGCCCAACGCGGCCGCCAACCACCACCGCGTTCTGCGCGGCAACGATTTTCTGATCGGGTACGGCAAGGACAACCGCATCGATACCTTCCACGCGACCGATGCCCACACCGCCACCGACCCCAACGCCGAGGAACGCAAGCGCAAACGCGCCCAGTCGGTTACCAGCAGCCGCGAAATCAACGCCCGCTTCGATCCCAAGACCAGCCACCTGGCGGCGATGGAGCAATCCGGCGGCTTCGTCTATACCGAAGGCGACCGGCAGGCGCGCGCCGCCAAGGCCACCCTCGATTCGGATCAGAACGTAATGGTGCTCGAGGGCGCCGCGCGCATGTGGGACGCGACCGGCGCCACCAGCGCCGACCGCATCCGGATGGATCAGCGCAGCGGCGACTTCACCGCCGAAGGCAGCGTCAATTCCAGCCGCATGCCGGAACAGGACGCCAAGAAGAACTCGCAAATGCTGGCCACCGACGAACCGCTGCAGGCCCAGGCGCGCCGCATGGTTTCCAAAGACAAAAGCCGCAACCTCCATTACGAAGGCGGCGTGGTGATGTGGCAGGGCGCCAACCGCATCACCGCGGAGACCGTGGATGTGGACCGCGAAAAGCGCTCCCTGATCGCCGACCGCAACGTGGTCAGCAGCCTGTGGGAAGAGCCCAAGGACGAGGAGAAGAAGAAGACCGCCGTGCCGGTGCTCACCGTGATGCGCGCACCGCGCCTGGTCTACACCGATGCCGACCGGCTGGCCGTGTACTCGGGCGGCGTGGACATGTCAAGGCCCGGGATGCACATCACCAGCCGCGAATTGCACGCCTTCCTGGCCGATTCGAGCGCCGATTCGCGCCTCGAGAAAGCCTTCGCCGATGGCGGCGTGAAGATTGTCGCCACCACGGTAAACGGCGTTCGCACCGCAACCGCCGAACACAGCGAGTACTACACCGACGACGCGAAGGTGATCCTCACCGGCGGCAGGCCGCGCCTGGTGGACGACGGCGGACATTCCACCGAGGGCGAAAAATTGACCTACTACTCTAACGATGATAGGCTGACGGTAGATGGGGCTTCCAGCCGGCCTGTCCAGTCCTTTATCACCCGCCACCGAAAATGACGGCGGTGTGAGCAAACTCGAGACCTCGGAGATCTCCAAGACCTACCGGGGCCGCCGTGTGGTGGATGACGTCACCGTGCACCTGCAGCAGGGCGAAGTGGTCGGCCTGCTGGGGCAGAACGGCGCCGGCAAGACCACCACGTTCTACATGATCGTCGGCCTCATCACGCCGGATTCCGGCCGCATTCTGCTCAACGAGGAAGACATTACGGGCCTGCCCATGTACCAGCGGGCGCGCCGGGGCATCAGCTATCTGCCGCAGGAGGCTTCGGTTTTCCGCAAGCTCACGGTGGAGGAAAACCTGCTGGCGATCCTCGAAACGCTCTCGCTTTCCTCGCGCGAGCGCCGCGAGCGGACGGAGTTGTTGATCGAGCAGTTGGGCCTGGAAAAGGTCCGTCGCAGCCGCGGCTACATGCTGTCCGGCGGCGAGCGGCGGCGGGTGGAAATCGCCCGGTCGCTGGTCATCAGTCCGAAATTCCTGCTGCTCGACGAACCCTTCTCCGGCATCGATCCGATCCAGGTGCTCGAACTCCAGCGCATCATCTTCGATTTGAAGCGCGCCGGCATCGGCATCCTGATCACCGATCACCAGGTGCGCGAAACCTTGATGGTGACCGATCGCGCTTACATCATCGACGAGGGACGCATTTTCCGCGGCGGCAGCCCCGAGGCCCTCGAGCGCGACCCCGAAGTGAAGCGCATCTACCTCGGCGAGTCTTTCAAGCTGCGCCTGTAAACGCTCTGGCCCTGTCCTGCTTCAGTCTGTGGCGCCGCCCAATGCCGATGGATGGGTCGGCTGGTAGAGACCTACTTCGCCTCCGCCGGGAAGGCGGATCCTGGTGATCGACCCCCAACGTTCCTCATGCACTTCCGAACACCGGACGCCCTTGTCCCCGAGAGCCGCTATTTCGGCCTTCAGATCGTCACACATGAGAAACAGTTCGTGCCGGCCATTCGCTTCGGCGGGATGAACCGCCACTTCCGCCGGCGGCAGTGCGAAGATCAGCCATCCATGGCCGGCGTCCACGGATGAAAATCCAAGCACCTCCCGCAAGAAGACGCGATCGGCGGCAGCGTCCTGGCTGTATACGATTACATGGGCACCGAAGATCATGCGCGTGTCTCCCTTTCATCCCGAGAGGAAGCCAGCACATTGGCCACCACCGAATACAGATCCGTCACCTGGAACGGCTTGCCGATGAACGCAGCGCGCTCGGGGAGCGCCTCGGTGGCAATGTGCGCCGACATCATGACAACCGCAGTGGTGGGGCACATTTGCGTGATCCTTCTGATCAGCTCCGGCCCGCACATCCCGGGCATGATGACATCGGACACCACCAAATCGAAGCACGGGGCGGCCCGCGCCATCTCCAAAGCTTGCGTGGGACCGGATGCCGCGTGGACTTCATAGCCCCGGGCCGAGAGCGCCTTGGAGACCAGGCCCAGGACGGCGGGCTCGTCATCGACGACGAGTATCGTTGGCGTTGACATACAACCCCTCCAGCACGCGCGACTGGGAGCCAGTATATACTCGATGCGGCGCGGCTGCGCCATTGCGATAGTACGTACCAGCGCCGAGCGCTGCAGGCCTCAGACCGATCGTTGCGGACCCTGCGGCGATTTACAGCACGCTGGCCAGCAGTTTCGTGCCGTCCGGAACGCCCAGTCCGGAGCAGGCGTCCCAACCGGGGCCGGCGGTGTACAATCCTTTCAGCTTCCCGTAGACGTCATTATTCCCGGTGGTGATGTCACGGAACGCCGGCGCCGCGGAGCCGTACAAGAGCGGGTTCAGGAAACCGGCGGTAGCGCCCGGCGTCTTTTTCGCCAGACTCTGGTTAATCAGCGCGATCAGGCCGGCCATCAGCGGCGCCACCGCGCTGGTGCCTCCAATCACCTGCTGCGATCCCGCCAGGAAAATCTGGTATCCAGTCTCGGGATCTGCATTGCCTGCCAGGTCCGGCAAGCCGCGCCCGGCGCTGCCGTTGGGCGCTTTCGGCACTTTGGCGCCGGCCTGGTAGGAAGGCAGCGCAAACAGATCGCTCACGCCTCCTCCGCCCGCGCCTGCCTTCTGGCCTTCGTTCCAAACCACCTCGCTCGCGATGGCTCCGCCGGCAAGCGACAGTTTGGTGCCGCCGCAGGCCAGCGCGAATGGGCTCGAGGAAGGAAAGTCGGCATGCGGCTTGCCGTCCCACCCCTTCAGCGCCATATCGGGCGAGCCGTCGTCGCCTGCCGCGCAGCAAACCGTTACGCCCAATTGCGCGGCGTCCTGGATGGCCTGGTTCAAACCTTGTGTGAACTGCTGGTCCACTTGACCGCCCGGGTCCTCCGGTCCTCCCCAACTAATCGAAATCACGCTCGGCTTGCGTACCGTGTCGTGGACCGCCTGATTCAGCGCGTCAATGAAGCCGTCCGTCGTGTTGGGCGCAAAGTAGACCGCTATGGTTGCCCCGGGTGCGACGGCTCCGGCGACCTCGATGTCCAGCGTGACTTCGCCGTCCGAGCCGGGGTCCGGCCCGGGCACGTTCGCCCCGCCGTCCACGCTCACCGCCACCACCGTAGGCACGGCGATGCCGAGACCCTTGAAGTAGGCCGCCAGATCGGATGTCTGATACCCAGCGCCGGTCGGTTTACCGGAGTTGTCCACGTCATTCAGTTCGATCAGCGCGATCGACTGGCCCTGGCCGGTTAGCCCCGTGGGAAAGTTGTAGAGTGCCGCCACCTGCGGTGCGGTGACACTCGGGTCCGCTGCCTGCCTGCGCTTCGCGGGCGCTGCCTTCCCCTTGGCCTTGGCTTTGCCTGCCTTTCGCGGCGCGGATGCGACGGCGGCGCGCCAGCGGGAATGCGGCTTCGCCACCGGCCGGTTGTCGAGCCCATGCACGCCGACGATGATATCCTTCAGCTCTTTCGGAATATATATGGAGCCCGTGCGGCCGCGGTATGCCGCCGCGCCGCCCGTTGCGTAGTGGCGCAGTTCCACACCGAAGGCTTCGCTTAAACCGGCAGCGGAGCCTTTCAGGCGCATCGTCCGCTGTCCGGGGTTGACCGCCGATACCGCCAAACCGTGGTCGTGCGCGAACGCCTCTACTTTGGCGAAATCCGCGGGGTCCGCCCCGAATCGTTCGGCGAATTCCTCCCGGCTCACGGGCCGGCGCTCGGCCGGCTTCTGCGCGCCCAACTTCATGAGATCTTCGGAAGACGCCTGCGCGCGGCCCCGGATACGAACCGTCACCTCGATCTGGTCGGCGGGGTCCACGATCTTACCCGCTTTCGCGCCGGCCATTGCTCTGCGCTCGCTGCCGGGCAGCTTAATACGCGACTTTGCCGCCATCTGCGATTCCTCCTACTCCCTAGTAAGCGATCGAGTCAATTCTATATCACTCGGGATGGGCGCCGCGTCAGCCGAATGTACCTTTCATTACGTTGTCGGAATCGCCGCCGGCTTGCCGTGTTTGCTCCGCAGCAGCCGCCGGACTTCGTGGATCGCGTCGCCGATCTCAATCACGGCGGCCGCAATCACCGTGTAGCCGATCAAGCCGTTGAACCACGCCGTTTTGTTGGCCAGGTCCGCAACCGAGAAATTTCCGCCGGCGATCTCGACGAAGTTGCCGGCCTTCAGCAGGACAGCCACTATCGCCAACGCGCAGACATCGACGCCGATGCGCACGCGCGATCGGACTCGCGCCCACCGAGGGTAGAGAGAGCTTAGTAAGTCGAAGAACGCGCTGGTCAGAGTCATCCCGATAACCGGCCAGTAAATCTGTCCCCAGACCGGACCCAGTATAAGTCGCGCTCCGCCGGGAAAGGAGAACTCGCTGCGCTGCCACATCAGGTATACCCAGAAGCCCGTGGCCGCCACGCCAAAGATCGCTCCTGCGAGGTGGTTCCAACGCGTCGTGGTATCTTGCGCGGTGGGTACGCGAGGCAGCTTGCGAGGATCCCAGTTGTCGGCGCGTTTGAACCTGACCTGGTAGCGATCGAGGAGTGCGAAAACAACCGTGACCATGCCCACCGTCATGAATGCGGCGCGCCAGTATTCGACCGCGCAGCGCAGCACCATCTCCCAGGGACGAGCGAACGTCAATACAGGACCCAGGAAGACGAACGCGAACAACGGCACGAACACCCAACACAGGACAATCTTGAGGACCAGGCGGTAAACCGGGAGCATGGCCGGATTGATCAGGCGCTGTTCCGGAAGGTAGCCGCTCGAGACTCTCATCGGCGAGCCGCGTTTCTTGAGGATCGCGGCGAGCTCGTCTTCGTCCAATTTGTGGCCGAGCGCGGCTTCCCGCTCCTCCACCTGCGACAGCAGATCCTCGCCCAGTTCGGCGACGATGTCCTCCTGCTGCGCCTTGGGGAGCCAGAACTTCACGGCGTGTAAGTAACGATCGATAAGGTCGGATTTGGTTGCGGGCATGGCTATTTTTCCTCCTTGCTGTGGCTGCCGGATTGCGGAGCGGCGGCGAATTCCCGGTCACCCAGAATTCGTTCCAGAGCCGAGTTCATCTGGTGCCACTCGCCCAGCAGGTCGGGGAGCACTTCTTCGCCGAGTGGAGATAAACGGTAGAAGCGCTTGTTTCGTTTTTCCTCCTCCCGCCACTGGCTGACCAACAGGCCTTGATTTTCCAGCCGGCGCAGGAGCGGGTACAGCGTGTTCTCGTCGATCACCAGGCCTTGGCCGGCCAAGGCTTTGCGAAGCGCGTAACCGTAATGTTCGGTGTGGAGTTGGGCCAGGATGGCCACCACCAGGCAGCCGCGGCGGAGTTCGAGGCGAAGGTTATCGAAGAGTTCGGAACTTGCTCCATTGGTGTGCATCACATACTGTCCTATACACACTGTATATTACACAGTGTGTGATGTCAAGGATTTCTGAAAAAAACCAAAAAGATGACGGCCACTATCTGGCCGTCACGGGTTGTCACGGGTTCTAACGGTAATCCATGCAACCAGTTGCCGCGCGCGCCAAGGTTCGCGCACCGTCGCCACCCAGCACCAACACGATACCGCGTCAGCCTGCGGCCCCGGCAACCAGCGATTTCGCGGCCTCCGGAAACAGGGATTTCCGCGCCGTCTCGATCCGCTCCAGGTCCGCGCGAAGTTGCGGCGTCCGTTTCTTGTTGCCGCTTCCCACCAGCCGTTCGACGGTGGTCATCAACTCATCCAGGCGCCGATTGGCTTCCTTCTCGACGATCCGCAGCGCGGCATTGACGCTCTCTTCCCACTGCAAACCGAGCCGGCTGAGATTCTGTTCCACCAGAAGCGGGATGGTACGCACGAAATGGCGGCGAACCGCGGCCTCGACCGCAAACGCAGGCAGAATGGGCGATAGCAGTTCCCAGTTTCGATCGAACACCCGGCCGACTCTGACGTTGGGTGTGGTGGGCTCGACGGCGCCGATTTCGGCTTCCGTCGTCCGCAACGGCACGCCGAACCCTCGCATCGCGCTATCCGACAGGCGGTCTCGAAACTGTTGCAGCACGCGAAATGTCTGTTCCCGCACCTGGCGCAAAGGCTCCAGGAGCGAATCGCGATGGCGGTCGGAAAGCGCCGTAAGCTCGTCGCGCAGGGCGCTCGCCAGCCAGTCTTCGAACGAGCGGCGCATGGTGGCAAGACTGCTGGTCCATTGCGGAAACTCGGTCTCGAAGGCTGCGAACAACGCGCGCTCCACTTCGCCCTGGTACCCCTCGAGCCGTCGATCGATGTCGGCCCGCGCTTCCGCCGCGGCATTTTGCATCAGCAACCCGATCACCGCCTTCACATCCTCGAGGGCTTCCTTTTCGCCGAACACTTGCTCATTCAGTTCCTGGCGCCCCGACTGGAGCATTTCAGCCGACTTGAGACTCAGCGCCAGGTAGTCGTTCAATTCGCGCAGGAGAGTGTCCATCTTCCGCATCAGGATGGACTCGCGCTCCGCGGCGAAGTGCTCCAGGGTTTCGCCGGCCAGCTCGGCTTCGAGCGCCTCGCGGAAGCGCTCAAAGCCGGGCTTGGTCGAATACGGGAAGACGTGCGGCTTTCCGGGGAAGTTTCTGGTGAGCTGCGCGCGCACATACCTGATGACATCCTTGAGCTCCTGCTCGCTGAGGAGGTCGGCTTTGGTGAGCAGTACGGCGACCTTCGGCGTGTACCGGTACAGGCTCTTCAGCAGATCGATGTCGCGCTGGGAAAGGGGCGGATCGACGCTGACCGCCACCAGCGCCAGTCCGGCATGCGGCAGCCAGGCCAACGAGGTTAGCGTATTGTGAGACAGCGCGCTGTCCAGACCCGGCGTATCGACGAACTGCAAGCCGCGAAATCGCCGCAATTCCGGGAGTTCCACGGTGACCAGGCTGACTTCCTTGGCGTTCTCCGGGTTTTCCTTCTCGGAAATGAAGCTGCCGATCCGGTCGAGGGGGATTTCGGGATCGCGGCCATCCCGGTGATGCACGCGCGCCTCTTCCCGATCGCCAAAGCGGACTGCGGTGACCACGGTCGTAACCGGCACGACGCCGACGGGCAGGAAGTCGCGGCCCAGAAAATGATTCAGGAAGCTGCTCTTGCCGACCTTGAATCGTCCCAGCACGGCAACGCTGATCTCGGCGCCTCCTGCCAGTGCGCGTGCCTGAGCGAGAAGGCCGGACAGCGCGTCGAGGTCGTAACGCTCCGCCACCTCCTTTGCCAGGTCCAGGGTTGTCGCTAGCGATGAGTTATAAGACATGTTCGTGAATCACTCGCTGGAATCCGGGGTATGGGTCGCGCCCGTTGGTTCGGGATCAATGCCTGGCGTCCACCGAATCACATGCTCCTTACGGGCAGGAGCTACTATTCCCAAGCCAGGATCGGGATGACTGATGGCTCCATCCCCGAAAATTCGGACAAAGTATTATAGCGTCTTTTTGTGCCGTTTTAACTTTTACTTTGGCGCGATGTATGGCGCATCGCCGTCGAAGACCGCTCCTGACCGCGTTGTCCTCCACTTCGGAGAAAACACGGGCGGCGCTACGGCTAGGGCTAAAGCGCGGATTCGTTCCTGGCGGCGGAGGTTTCAGCCGCAGGCAGCCATCGCCTGCCGGCCGCGGGCCCCGGCGGTGCGGAACTCGTGGCTGGCGATGCAGACGAAGATCCAGCCGGGCGCGCGCCAAGCGGGTTTGCCTTTAACCGTCCACTGCAATGGGGTGACGCCACCGAGCGGAACCGGCCAGGCAACCGCGAGGTGCAACTCGGCAACCTGGGCTGGCAGTTCTTTGGGAATCCAAAGCCGCAAGGCGCGCGTGCTGATTTCGATGGTTTCTCCGGCGCCGGTTTCGACCAGGCGGCCGTCCGCGTACGCCCGGTATTGAAACACCAGCTTGACTGGATACCACCTGCTCACGTAAGTCTTTCGGGGAGCCGCAGGCCGGTCACGGAAGCTCATGGTGGATAGTGAGAACCGGGCGCGGGACGTTTCAACAGGCACGCGGCCCTGTCCCCGCGCGGGCGCTAAACTTCTTCTGCCAGGTCCGGCTCGGGCAGCCTGTCTTGCTCCCGCGCCACCCAAACGTACAGAGTCGGGAGCAGGAAGACGTTCATGACCATGGCGACCATGAGCCCACCGACGATCACGATGGCGAAGGGGCGCTGGGAGTCGGAGCCGATGGCGTGGGAAAGCGCGGCTGGCAGCAATCCCAGCGTGGCCGGATCATTCGCCCGTCACCCGCTCATTGCTCCGCGGTGTTCTGGAGCACCAGGGCATTGGAGACCACCCGATCGCCCGGCGCGATGCCGTTCAGCACTTCCTGAAGGTTCGGCGGCAGCATTTTGCCGCCGGTCACTTCCACCCGGCGGAACGTCGTTTCACTCGCCGGGACATATACCCAATCGCGGTCATGCAGGTGCAGAATTGCCGAAGCCGGCACCACCGCGCGCGATTCCTTCCGCTGGCCGTGGAAGGTGGCTGTAACGAACATCCCGAGGCGCATCAGGCCGGGATTGGGAACCTGCAGCCGAACCTTGGCGGTGCGGATATTGGGGTCCATGATAGGGCCGATGTTGTCGATGCGGGCGCGCAGCACCTGCCCCGGATAGGCGCTGAGATGGATGTCGGCGAACTCGCCGAGACGCACGCTCGCCAAGTCGTTCTCATACACGTCGCAAATCACCCAGACGTTGGAGAGATCGGCGACGGTGAACAGGTTGGGCGAGTTGTCGAGCGTCTTGACGCCGCCTGCATTGGTAACGTTTTGTTCCACGATGACGCCGGAAATCGGCGCGAAGATGTCTACCAGGGAGCTGGGGTGGTCGACGTCGACGCCCAGCACCTTGAGCCGCTCCTGCGCGGTCTCCACGTCCACGCGCCCCTTGTCGGCGGCGTCCTGCGCCACCTCGAGGTCCTTTTGCGCCATGGCGCCCTTTTCGAAGAGCAGTTGCGTGCGGGAAAGCTGCGCCCGGACCAGCGTTTGATCGGCCAGGGCATGGCGGTAATCGGAAAAGGCCGAAGAAATATCGGAGCTTTGCACGCGCATCAGCAACTCGCCCTTGGTGACGGTGTCGCCGAGCTTGGCGTGGATCTCGACCACGCGGCCGGAGGCGAGCGAAATCACCGGCACGTTGCGCGAGACATCCACGCTCACCACGCCGGTAACTTTCAGTTCGGGCGCCGTCTCTCGCAGTTCCGCGGTGGCCAGGGGGAACTGCTCGGGATGGTCCACCTTGACCAGATTCACGTCGGTTTCGTTTTCGATCTGCGCCGGCGGCGGCGCTTCGGCCTTGGGATCCGGCTGACCCTTGGCCCGGCAGCCGGCCAGCCCCAGCGCCAGAACCATGCAGCCGGCCATGCCCGGTGCGAGCTTCATTGAATCACCTCGCGGCCGACCGCCAGGTTCAACCGCCCGGCGGCCGTCAGATAACTGCCGATCAGGTTGAGGTAGGCCACGTGGGCGGGAACCAGGCAAGCCGCCATCACGCCGGCGCAGATGCGCCGGGCAGCGCGGGGGAGGCTGCCGGTAAAGACTGGCAAGATTCGTGTCAATTTCAGCTTCATCCGGATGCAGGACGCGGGTCAGGCCCGCGGGCATGGCTTGGCAAGAGTTTCCTCTTTGACTCTAGCGACTCGGGCGTGGGTCCACCACCTATCTTTCGGGCACGGCCAGCCTATCTTTCGGCTCCCGGCCTTGGGTTGTAGCATGATTGCATCTACAATTCGGAGTAGGCACCCATTGCGATTGTCACAACTCCAGGGCAACCTCCGTGTGGCCGTGGCCGCCCTGCTCATCCTGGCTGTGGCCCTGATTGACTGGCAGGTCGATCCGCCGCTGGCGTTCGGCTTCCTGTATCTCGGCCCCATTCTGCTGGTGGGTACCGTCTGGCCGCGCTCGAGGATACTGGCCACGGCGGTGCTGTGTACGCTGCTTTCGCATGTTTTTGCGCCACATTTTCCGCTCAGCCTGTCGTTGCCGGAGGACTTCCTGGTGTTCATCGCGCTGGCCGGCACCGGGCTGTTCGCTTTCGAAATCAGCCGTACCCGGGCTCGGGAATTGGAAAACCTACACCGGGTGGAACGCGAAGTGGCCGCGCGGCGTTCGGCTGAAGAGCAGCTTGAGTTCCTGATCGAAAGCAGCCCCGTGGCCATCCTCACCATGGCGCCCGATTGCGTGGTTCTGCGGGCCAACCAGGCCGCGCACAGGCTATTCGGCGTGACCGACGGCGAATTCACCGGCAAGAGCATCCGGCGCTACGTGCCGGCGCTCGGCCGCGTGCCTTTCGGCGGCGCTGCGCAGTCGACCTTTCGCACCGAAATGCAGTGCCGCGGGCAGCGCAACGGTGGCGATGTGTTTCTGGCCGATGTATTCTTTTCCACCTACCAGACGGCCATCGGCCCGCGCCTGGCGGCCCTGGTGGTGGATGCTTCCGAGCAATTGCGGGAACGCGAGGAATCCGGCCTGGAGCAGTTGCTGGCCGGCTCGCGCATCCTGGTGGGCGCGGTCTCCCACGAGATCCGCAACGTCTGCGGCGCTATCGCCGTGATCTACGAAAACCTGGCCCGCTCCGGTGCGCTGCGGGCCGATCGCGATTTTGAGGCGCTGGGGTCGCTGGTCGAAACGCTCACCCGCATCGCTTCGGTGGAGCTCAAGCACAGCCAGCGGACCGACCCGGTGGCCGGCATCGACCTGTTCGAAACCCTGGATGAGCTGCGCATCGTCCTCGAACCCTACTGCCGGGACGCGGGGATTGACGTTCACTGGAGCGTGCCGGAAGAATTGCCGCCGGTGTGGGCCGACCGTCACAGCCTGTTGCAGGTGTTGCTCAATCTCATCAAGAACAGCCAACGAGCGCTCGACCACGCGGCGGCCAAGCGGATCGATATCGCGGTATCGGCCAACGGCCAGGCGGTGCTCCTCCGCGTCACCGATTCCGGCCCCGGCATCAGCTCCACCGAAAAACTCTTTCAGCCCTTTCAACCCGGCGCGCAGTCCACCGGCCTGGGACTGTTTCTCTCGCGCGCCTTCGTGCGGTCTTTCCACGGCGAACTGCGGCACGATCCAACCGTAGCCGGCTGCTCGTTCGTCATCGAACTGGCCGTAGCCGGCCCCAGCGAACGCGAGTCTTCGCGCATGGCGGAACATGGAACCTATCCGGTTGCTACTGCTTGACGATCACGTGCTGTTCCGCGAGAGCCTCGGCCGGCTGCTGGCCTCCGAGCCGGATTTCGCGATGGCCGGCCATTGCGGCACCGCCGCCGAAGCGCTCGACATCCTCCAGCGGACGCCGGTGGATGTGATTCTGCTCGACTACGACCTGGGCGACGATCACGGCGGGCAGTTTCTCGAAGCCGCCGGCCGCGCCGGCTATCGCGGCAAAACTCTGATGGTGACCGCCGGCATGAGCGCCACCGAAAGCTCGCTCGCCCTGAAACTGGGAGCCTCCGGCATTTTTCTCAAGCACAGTTCTCCCGGCAGCCTGGCGCAGGCTATCCGCCAGGTGGCGGCCGGCGAAATGTGGGTCGACGCAAAAGTGATTCAATCGCTGGCCGACAACGTGAGCTTCCGCGAAGAACACAACCTTCGCCGGCTGCTCACCGAACGCGAACAGGAGGTGTTGCAAGGACTTTTTGAAGGATTAACCAATAAGGAGATCGCCGCGCAGCTCGGCGTCTCGGAAAGCGCCGTCAAAGCCACGCTTCAGCAACTTTTTCAAAAGACTCATGTGCGCACGCGCAGCCAACTGGTGCGAATCGCGCTCGAATCTTCGCTAGGCACCACGCGAAGGTAAACGTCCCGCGGGGCGCCGCCGCGCCGGGGGTTCCACGTGCGGGTGCAGGCGATTGTAGATCGCCCATGCAATCCCGCCGGCCACGCCGAGAACGATCAAAATCTCGGGGATATCCATCACCCACCTGCCTGTACTCGATTGTACGTCGAATTGTGCCCAAATGAAACCGCCAAATGGAGCCCTGTCAAATGGAGCCCTCTACGTTCCCGCCAAAACCGGAGGGAGGAGATCGCCTTCTGTCGTCTGGCAACGTTCCGCGTTTGGCCGAGCGACGCACACCAAAGCTGGGCGTTAGTGCCCGGCTGGCGGCCTCGGTGTGGCATCGCCCGCGGTCAGGCCCAGCGTCCACTTGATGGCTTCGATCCACATTTTCTGGATGTCCGGCATGTCCCAAACCTCGTCGCGGTGGCCGAGCGACGAATAGAAGACGCGCCCCTTGCCATAGTTGTGCACCCAGGTGACGGCGAAATCCTTGTCGGTGCGGTGCACGCGCGGGTTGGTCAGATCCACCGAATCCGGGTCCACGCTCATCAGCACGCGCACTTTGTCGCGCGAGTATGGCTCCTTGAACTGGTAGATCTCGTCGTAGAACGGGAACTTGTCCGGAAAATGCGCGGTGGCGGGGAAGGTTTTGTCCTCGGTGCGAATGACGCAGTGCACCTGCATCCAGGGATGTTCGTTGAAATAGGCGCCGATCAAATCGCCATATTCGGGCCAGTTGTAATAAGTGTCGGTGGCGCTGTGCGCGCCCAAAAAGCCCTTGCCATCGTCGCGCACGAAGGAGAGAAGATCCGCCTTCTGCTGATCGGTGAGGCCGAGGTCGCCCGTGGTGTAGAACCACACGGCATCGAAATAATTCAAGTTCTTCGCATTGTTGCCGAGCTTGGCCTTGGTGAGAAGTTCGGCGTCGGTACGGATGTAGGTGTCCCACAAGCCGGTCTGGCGGCCCAGCTTTTCGATGGTGGCCATGGCGTGCGACACCGAATCGTGCTCGAATCCTTTTACGTCGCCGATGACCAGCAGTTTCTTGGCGGGCGGCTGCACCTGGGCGGAAACGCAGGCGCAAAGCAACGGCAAAACGAATGCGGACAGGGATTTCGTTTTCATGGCACTACGATGATACTCCCTGGCGCGGAGTTGGCGCGCCCGCCTGCGGTACGCTGAAGGTGGATCATGATCGGCATGGCGGTGGCGTTTTTCGCGGCGGCGTTGCCGAACGCAGTGGCGTTGCGGCCGGTGGTGAACATGTATGCCAAACCATCGGAAGACGCCGCTGTCGTTTCGCAAGCAATCTACGGATCGAATGCGGCCGTGCTGGAGCAACGCGAAGGCTGGGCGCGGATTCGCACGGCGGACGAATACACCGGCTGGGCGCCGCTCGACGCACTGAAGATCGGCCCGCCCTACGCCGCGGCGGGGCAAGTGGCAACCGTGTTGAGCCTGTTTGCGCACATCTACCGCGAGCCCGATGTCACTGCGCATGCGCCGCTACTGACAGTGCCGTTCGAAACCAGGCTGGAAATTGCGAGCGGCGAGCGGGGGCGCTGGCTCGAGGTGCGGCTGGCGGATGGGCGCTTGGGCTTTGTGCAGGCGGGCGATGTGACGTTCGATTCGACGCCAATCACCACCGCGGAGATGCTGGCGCTGAGCCGGCGTTTTCTGGGCCTGCCGTACACTTGGGGCGGAACTTCCAGCTTCGGCTACGATTGTTCCGGCTTCATCGAAATGCTCGAGCGGCGCCATGGAGTGACGCTGCCGCGCGATGCGCAGCCGCAGGCGGACTCGAGCGGCCTCAAGCCGGTGAGCCGGACGGATCTCGAACCCGGCGACCTGCTGTACTTCGGCGCGTCGCCTCACAACATCACGCACACGGGTATGTATCTCGGAGACGGCCAATTCATCGGCGCGACCACTTACCAGGCGCCCATGGTGCGCATCGACAGCCTGGAGAATCCGCACTGGTCGCATCTGCTGGTGGCGATGAGGAGAGTGAAATGAACCGGAGAAATTTCGTGACGATCGCGGCGGCGGCCAGTCCGCTGAGCCGGATGGCGGCGGCAACCGGGGGCGTATCGCTCGAAGCCAAAATCATCCGCCTCAACCTGCGGCACACCTGGACCACCACCATGTCGTCGAGCCAGTACCGCGACACGCTGCACTTGAGCTACACGCGCGACGGCATTACCGGCCACGGGGAAGGCGCGCCGATTGTCCGCTATCATGAGGACGCCGAGGGCGCGCGGCAGGCGGTGGAATCGGTGCGCGGGTTGTTGCTGGCGGCCAACCCGATGCAGTTTTCGAAGGTGATGGCCGCCGTCTTCGGGGGCGTGGAGGGCGCCTGGGCGGGCAAGGCCGCCATCGATATCGCGCTGATGGACTGGGTCGGCCAGAAGCTGGGAATCCCGCTCTACTCGTATTTCGGACTGGATCGCGGGGACGCGCCGGTGACCACGTTTTCGATCGGCATCGACACACCCGAGATCACGCGGCAGAAGACGCGGGAGGCGGCGGAGTTTCCAATACTCAAGGTGAAGGTTGGCCTGGCCACCGACGAGCCGACCATCGAAGCCGTGCGCAGCGTGACTTCCAAACCGCTCCGCGTGGACGCCAACGAAGGCTGGAAAGACAAGCAAGAGGCGGTGCGCAAGATCAATTGGCTGGAGACGCAGGGGGTCGAGTTCATCGAGCAGCCGATGCCGGCGGAAATGGTGGAAGAGACCCGCTGGGTGCGCGCGCGCGTGCACATCCCGATCATCGCCGACGAAGCCTGCCAGCGCGCCTCCGACATCCCGAGAATCAAAGACGCTTACGACGGCGTCAACATCAAGCTGGATAAGTGCGGCGGATTGCTGGAAGCCTGGCGCATGATCGCGGTGGCGAAATCGCTGCGCATGAAAACGATGTTGGGCTGCATGGTGTCGAGCTCGGTTACGGTAACCGCCGCCGCGCACCTGTCGCCGCTGGTGGACTATGCCGATCTCGACGGCAACCTCTTAATCGCCAACGACCCCTTCGTCGGAGTGCGCGTGGACAAAGGCAAGTTGATTTTGCCCGAGCGGCCCGGACTGGGATTGACGCCGGCTTAGCTCTTGATGCTGTGCGAGGCTGCGTCCCAGACGACCGGCTTCTGGCGGAAAAAGCTCTCGTTGGCCATATGGCAGGCGATGGCGGCGTGGTTGCCGAAGACGGCATCCTCAGTCACCGGCTGGCGCGACTTCACGGCCTGGAAGAAATTCCACAGGTGCGGCTTGATGTCATCCCAGTCGCGGCCTTGATAGGTGGTCTCGGAAGGCAGCTCCTTCCCCAATTGCGGATCGTGCTCGGCGTGCCACTGCTTCACATATTCGGCGCGCATCTTGGCCGGGAACGAAGCGGAGTAATAACTGGGCGAATTATCGACGCCGGTCTGCGGCGCAAAGCGCAGCTCGCCGCCGCCGGCCTCCAGGACGCCCTTAGGCCCCATGAAGCGGCTCTGCTCCGGGGTATCGGTGCCCAGACCCAGGCGGACGTATACCGGAGTGCCGTGGTAATCGAACAGCACCGCGTGCAGGTCCGGCATGTTGCGGCCATCCTTCCAGCGGAAAATGCCGCCCAGCGCGGATGCCGACCGCGGCGGCTCGTTCCAGCCCAGCGTGAACAGCATTCCGCTCAGCAGATGGACCATCAAATCGCCACCCACGCCAGTGCCGTATTCCCGCCAGCAGCGCCAGCGCGCGAAGCGGGTTGCGTCGATCGGTATCTTCGGCGCGTCGTTCAGCCAGGTGTCCCAGTCCATCGTCTGCAGCGTAAAATCCGACGGCGGAGGATACACCCAGGCGCCGTTGGGGCTGTTTCGCCCGAGGCTCAACTCCACCATCTCCACCTCGCCGATGGCGCCTTCCCGGTAAAGCTCGCGCGCCTTGGCGCAGAGCAGGGAACTGACCCGCTGCGAACCGATCTGGACGATGCGATTGTTCTTATGCGCCGCTTCCACCATCTCGAAACCCTCGGCGGCGGCGTGCGTCATGGGCTTCTCGCAGTAGATATCCTTGCCCGCGTTGCAGGCATCCACCACCACGCGCTTGTGCCAGTGGTCGGGCACGGCGGCCACGATGCAATCGATGTCCGCACGCGCCAGCAGCTCCTGATAGCGCCGGGTGACGGGGAGAGTGGGGTTGTCGGTGATCTCGCGGGCGAGCGTGTGGCGGCCGTCCCAGAGATCGGCCGCGCCGGCGCACTCGATACCGGGGAGCGAGATGGAATCGCGCAACAGGCTGGAACCTTGCATGCCGATGCCGATCATGCCGAAGCGCACACGGTCGCTGGCCGGCGCGGGCCCCGGCGCGGCGGCCGAGGCCTCAGGTTCGAGTAAAACGGTTTTGGCAGCCAGCAGGCTGCCGGCCGCGGTTGCGCCTTTGAGGAATCGGCGGCGGGAAGAATCAGCGCTCATGAACCTCTCCTTGGAGGGTGCCGGGCCCGGCCCCAATCGCGCCAGCCGGCGCTCCACCGTTTGGTATGTTAGCAGGATTCCACGGGCAAGCTAACTAAAGCATGCCCCACCTGGCGTTGACAAGCTAAAGCCGGCCCCACCTAATAATCTCGCGGGAAGGGGTCCGGCTCGGGATCGAGTTGCTCGCGGTAGGTATGGTCCGGCGCCTGCGCAATGCGAATCATTTCCCCGTGGTCGGTCCAGTTCAAGAAACACTTCGAACAATCGTCGATCACGACGCTCCCGCCGCCGCAGTAATAGTGCGTATCCATCCGCTGGTGGCAGTGGGGGCAGTCGATGTGCCGCTTCAGTTCCCGCGGATCGGGCGCGTGCGGAACGCATGGCCCCGGCGCTTCGGCCTTCAGTTCCTGAATTAACGCCAGGAACGTCTCCATCGGGATCAACATTCCCCGGCATCGCGTGCAGTAGCGGATTCGCTCGCGTCCGAAGATGGCGTGCATCAGCGGGATCGCACAGACGGGGCACGCTTCCTCCGTGTCCTCACCGAGCACCCGCACTCCCTCGTCATTCTTCTCGGGGTAATAGATGCTCTTACAGTAATCGCAAGCGGGAACTCCGTGATCGCCGTTCAGGCTGAGGGGCGCACCGCATGAGGGACAATTCATAGCTGGGATTGGCCGCACTTGGGACAGAACTTCGCGCGGGTGGGCATGGATTGCCCGCAATCGATGCAGAACTTCGACTCCGCTGCCGGCGCGGCCGCCGCCGGCGCTTCGGGCGCGGCCTTGATCGCCCCCATCATGGTCTGCGCCATCGTCAGCCCCGCGCCCAGTCCCACGCCGACGCCGGCCGCTCCGCCCGGATTGGCCGCCGCCACCGGCAACGACTGCGCCGCCTGGAACTGCGTGTACCGCCCCAGGTCCCCGGCCATACCGACGCCGATGCGCTGGTCCAGCACCTGCTGCAACTCGTCCGGCAACGATATGTTCTCGACCACGAACTGAGCCAGTTCCAATCCCCAGCCCGCAAACACGGGTTTGAGTTCGCCCGCAATCTTCCCGGCCAGCTTGCTTTGGTTCGCCGCCATGTCGACGAAGGCCACTTCGCTGGGCGCGAAGACATCGGTCATCTTAGCCACAATCGTGTTGCGTAGCTGGCCTTCCAGGTCGGAGACATAGTAAGTGTCGCGCGTGCCGCTCACGTTGTTGTAAAACAACTTCGGATCCGCGATGCGGTATGAATAAATGCCGTATCCGCGCAATCGCACGGCGCCGAATTCCTTGTCGCGGATGGTGATCGGCGTCGCGGTTCCCCAGCGCTGGTCCATCCGAAGCCGGGTGGAAAAGAAATACACATCCGACTTAAACGGCGACTCGAAGCCCTTGTCCCAGTTCATCAGGTCGGTCAATAGGGGCAGATTGCGCGTAGTGAGGGTGTACAAGCCGGGATTGAAGACGTCGGCGATGCGGCCCTCATTGACGAAGAGAGCCACCTGCGAATCGCGAACCGTGAGTTGTCCGCCGTTCTGGATCTCCATGTCCTGCATGGGATAACGGTAAGCCAGAATGTCGTCGGCGGATTCGGTCCACTGGATGACGTCGATTAACTGTTTGACCAGGAACTCTCGAAGACTCAAGTGTGCCTCCCAAGCCCGACTCTAGCACCTGGCTGAGAGGCGGCCCATACACACTAAAGTTAATGGCACAAATCGTTCTAGCTGAACCGGTTTCCGAATTCTTCTCTGCGGTGTTGGCGGGCAATTGGCAGTCCGGACAAGCCAAATTGCTTGCTGCTACAATCGCTTACTTGTTAGATGGGGCGTTCATTGTGCGTTGGTTGCGATCCGCCTGGATTTGGACTGCCAGTGCAGTTCTGATTCTGCTTTGGGCCCCTCTGCTGGGCACCATCAGGCTATTCGACTTCGAACCCCGCCGACTGCGAACTGGACGCTGGTTCCGCAGGCTTGGACCTGTGCTGGCGAGAGTCAATCCCTGGCGAATCCACATTTCCGGCAGTGAGAATCTGCATGCGAACCAGGTGTACGTCGTAGTTAGCAATCATCAGTCACTGGGTGACATCCCGTTGATTGCGCACTTGAAGCTGGATACGAAATGGCTAGCCAAGGCGGAGTTGTTCCGGTTGCCTGTGCTCGGCTGGATGCTCCGCATGGCCGGGGACGTGCCGATCGACCGATCCGACCGGCGCAAGGGCGCGAAAGCGCTGTTGCAGTGTGCCCGATACCTGCGACAGCGATGTTCGGTGGTTTTCTTTCCGGAAGGAACCCGGTCACCCGACGGGCAGGTCCTGCCGTTCAACGACGGTCCATTCCAGTTGGCGATTCGCGAGCAAATCCCAATATTGCCGCTGGTGGTGGAAGGCTCCGGAGCGGCGCTGCCACGAAATTCGTGGATTTTTGGAGGGACGCAAGATATCCATCTTCAGGTACTCGAGGCGGTTTCCGTCGAGGGCTGGAACGTAAAACAAGTTCCAACGCTCCGAGACGCGGTTCGGCAGAGAATCGTCGACGCGCTGGACCGACTGCGCGGAGTAGATCGAGGATCCTGACCGCTGATTGATCCTCTTCAATGTGATATTTCTTCTGCATCCGTCCTACGGATTCAACCGTCATTTTTTCATCCTGATATGCTGCCCGATTTCCCGAAGCTAAAAGAGCAGACAGTCTGCTTGGGGCGATTATCCGGTTGCTTGATGGAGGATCGTAGCCGCGTGGCTTCCGAAGTGGCACGTAGGGTTCTCTCTGCCAAGCCTATGGTTCGACAGCGATCTTTCGGCACCCCCGCTCTTGCCCCCTGTCAACAAACAGGACCTGTCAACTGGAGAAAACGGAGAATTCTGTGCCGAATCCACCGCGGCGGGACGCTCACGGGTGGTTGCGCCGCGTACGCCGCCGTTCAGGACGGAGAGTCTCCAGACCGCAACATGTGTGGAATGTTTGGGATAGCGGGGCACTTTCGAGGCAGTCCGATGCTGTCAACAAAACTGGCATTTGAGTTCGCAACCGAATGTATGGCTCCCCACACTGGACGCATTTAGAACTTTTGCGGCATAAATTCCCTTCTGCTCGAACCCAGTCAATTCATTTGTCAATAGCGGCATACAAGCGGAAGGGACTAAGCCGTCCTGTCTGGGCACCCAGGCTGGATCAATCTCGAACTGCGATTGGAAGCCCCTGTTTGGTTTCCGGTTTGCCGACCACTCGGACGGTCTGTTGGAGCCAAATAGAAAGTTCCTCTTATCGGGGTCGTTCGCCGACCCTCATGGTATGGTCGCATAGCCGCAGCGGGTCGCGACCGAGGCGGTTGCCCAAAGCCGAGGCGACGGAGGTGGCTCCGGTA
>Ga0181530_10000230_pt1 | contig 70724 bp, 62 predicted proteins | sample PEATcosm2014_Bin_42_FD_119769 | JGI IMG/M metagenome (GOLD analysis project Ga0181530, IMG submission 119769) | Peatland microbial communities from MTU Mesocosm Facility, Houghton, MI, USA - PEATcosm2014_Bin10_60_metaG | ecosystem: Environmental > Terrestrial > Soil > Wetlands > Peat | place...
AGGGAACAGGGAACAGGGAACAGGGAACAGGGAACAGGGAACAGGGAAAAGCCTAATCCCTAGTCCCTAATCCCTAATCCCTAATTCCTGTTCCCTGTTCCCTATTCCCTGACCGGTAGGGCTGGCAGGCTAGCCGCAGCCACCGCTTGGCCGACGCGCCGGGTCGCTTCATCAGGGAGCCGGAGCCTGATTCCTTGCGCCAGTTCCGGGAACTCGTTCTTCAGCACTTGCTGGGCGCGGCTCAGAATAATGTTCCCACCCTCACCCGACGTCACGCGGCCGAGAATCAATACATTGCGGAGCTCATAGAAGTCGGCATAGTGCGCGATTCCATATCCCACATAACAGCCAATGGTCTCGAAGATCTGCTTTGCTCGCGCCTCCCCGTCATGGGCCATTTCCTGAACCGATTTGAGTTTCTGCGCGGGACCGAGGCGCTCGTCCAAGTTGATCCCAGCCGCGGCAGCCAGCCGAAAGACCGCCTGCTGTGAGAAATACTGCGCCCCGCAACCCCGATCACCCGACCATTCGTCGACGGGAGCCGCGGGGTCATAGTCCACAGGACAGAAGGCCAGTTCGTTCAACCAAGTGGTAAGCTCACCGGTTTCGGTGACGTAACCTCCGGCCTCACTCGAGCCAAGAGCTATCCCCAGCACGGCGTTATCCTGAAGTGACATTGAGCCGGCGAGCGCGGTTACTTCCCCGTCGTTGACCACCTCAAAGGGAATCCCCCCCCAAGCACGCTTCATGTCAAGGAAGAGGTTCACAACTCTGGTCACGAAAAGTTCTTGAGGTACCGCCCGAAAGAGGGAAGCCACCCGCGGGCGATTGTGGACGTAAATTCCGGCCGAGCTGCCGCCAATGGCGTCGACGCGCGGAAGATGCTTGGCGGCAGATTTCAGCCCTGCCATGATCTCGTTGTAATGATAGCTGGGGTCAGCGGCGTGGCGGGGATCCCAGACCACTTCTTCCGTGAAAACAGGCTCGCCGTCGATCACGGCTGCCACTTTTCGGTCCGAAGCGCCCAGGTCGAATCCAATGCGGCAGCCGTCGAGATGCCTCCCCAGGGCCATGGAACCCTCCGAGGGCTCAGGGGTTTTTTCGGGGCTGGTAATCTCGACCGTGAACGGCCGTTCGTACACTCCGCCCATGAACTCAGCGTCGAAAGCGCGTGCACCTTGCGGAGAATAGGTCTGACGGATATGCTCACCTACATGCCGCGGTCCGCCCACCACGATCCTCCATCCGCCGTGCTTCCAGAGAAGCATTTTCACCAGCCTCTCCGCAAAGGGGAGGTTGAATCGCGAGGCCTCGTGGCCGTCGTCGAAGCACGCTGTCTTGTAAACAGAAACGAAGCCCTCATGACGTTCCAACGCGATGGTCAGCGGAACCCCATGAGAGCAATCCCGCACCGCCTTCAGGTAAGCGTGATTGGCCAGCACCGCTGGAGAAAACCGCTCATGAAGCGGCGGGACAACGCGAGGCTTCACTAGGGCAGGTAGCGCGGACCTCCGCATTTGAGGTCCGCGGCTTTTCGCCAACTCCTTCATGTTCCTCTCGGGGCACTCACGACGGGTAGGCACATGAACCCCGCCGTTCGCCACCACGACTGAGTATAGGAAGCCTGCCGCTACCGGTCAAGGAACGGGGAAGCAGGTTTCAGGTGTCAGGTGCTTGGAGACAGCAGTCAGAAGGTAGACAGTACGCAGTAGCCAGTCGGCAGCCGGCACTGAAGACGATTGGACTTAGAGGCCTTAAAGACTGAAAGCTGATAGCTGAGAGCTGAAAGCAGGAATGTTCGGAATCGGTCATGTGAATCCCATAAACGGACAATCCTCCCACGACAATAAGTCAGCCCACATCCAATAATTCCATAAGATTCAGCGATTTGCATTTCTTGGCTAGTTGGCTCGACGGTTGCTTAGCATAAGCCGGGTGTACGGCCATTTAGTATCGAATTCCTTCGAGAGAGGGAGCCGATGGGGGCGCTGCGCTACGAAGGAATTGTGAATGATGAATGGTGAATTGTGAATGGTAAATAGCGACTGGAGAAACGAGGTTATCGTTGGCTTTCTGAACTCACAATTCATTCATAATTCAGAATTCATCATTTCCTAAAGGCTACGGAGAAATGAGTCATGAGAACGCTTATTCAGGATTTGCGCTATGGCTTAAGGATGCTGGCGAGGAATCCCGGCTTCACGACGGTGGCTGTTCTCACCCTCGCACTCGGCATCGGGGCAAACACAGCCATCTTCAGCCTTGTTGACGGTATGTTCCTCCGGCCGCTGCCGGTTGCCCACCCCGGAGAACTCGCCACGATCGTGGTGAAGACGCCGGAGGGGGCTGGCCGCGAAATCTCGTATGCCGATTACCTTGATCTCCGCCAGCAAGCCTCAACGCTCACCGGGATCGCCGTATGGGATCGGGAATCCAGGTTCCTGAACTCGATGGACGAATCGAGTCAAATCCTTGTGGATGTTGTCTCGCCTGATTACTTCGCAGTGCTGGGAGTTAAGGCTGTCCTTGGCAGGGCTTTCGTCCCCGAGATTGACCACGGAGGTCAACCTGAACCCGCGGTTGTGATCAGCTACCGAGTCTGGAAAGGACGCTTGGGTGGAGACCCCGAGATTGCAGGGGAAACCATCAAGATGACTGGGAAGACCGTAAGGGTCCTGGGAGTTGCGCCACCCCATTTTCAGGGCCTGGAGCGATCTGTTCCTACCGATGCTTGGCTGCTGGCCCCGAACGAGGTCGACGACGCCCAGCTTAAGCGCCGCGATTATCGCGGGTTCGAGGCCATGGCGCGGCTCCGTCATGGCGTTCCCACCAACCAGGCTCGGGCCGAGCTGGACATGCTCGGCCGGCGCCTTGCGGCATCCTATCCTGCGACAAACCGCGCCACCACCTTCGGCCTGCTGACGGAGAGCGAGCGGTTCCGCGATGATCTTCCACTTTCGCTATTTGCGATGGCCGTAGTGGGCTTGGTGTTGCTCATTTCCTGCGCGAACGTGGCGGGCTTGTTGCTTGCGCGGGCTGAAACGCGGCGCCGAGAGGTGGCCCTTCGCGTCGCCCTGGGAGCAGGACGAGCGCGACTATTTCGTCAGTTCATGACGGAAGGTTTTCTGCTTTCCATTGCCGGGGCAGCGCTGGGTTTGCTGTTGACTGGGTGGTTGATGGGGCTGCAAAGTGCGCTCATGCCTCCCGGTCCGTTTCAAATGGGACCTGACCTGCATATAGACGTCCGGCTGACGCTTTTCACGGTCATCGTCTCAGTGTTTGCAACCCTGATCTTTACCTTCGCGCCGGCCTTGCAAGCCGGGAAGACGGAGCTCACTAAAGTCCTCAAGGGTGAGGAGGGAAGCGTCCGGCACGGTCGTTACCGACTACCCGTCCGAAACATTCTGGTGATTGGCCAAATCGCCGTATCCGTCCTTTTGCTCACTGCTTCAGCGCTGTTGTTTCGCAGTCTGTTACACAGCATGCACCTGCCTGTGGGATTCGATATCCGGAAGAACCTTGTTGTTGTGAATCTTTTCTCGACCGGACAACCGAGTCCGGAACACACGAAACTGCTTCCCTTGCTGGCCCAGAGGGTCCGAGGCCTGCCCGGGGTCAGGCGAGCTACGTGCGCTTCGCGCATTCTCCTCAGCGGGTCGGGAGGAGGGGCTGATAAGCGGGTCTCGATTCCCGGCATCGAGTTGCCACAGGGGCAAACGACCATCCCCATCAAATTCAACTCTGTGGGCCTTGGTTATTTCGAGACCGTTGGCACACGCATTTTGCAGGGGAGGGATTTCGCCTCCAGTGAGGGCCCGGAAAGTCAGAAGGTGGCCATCGTCAATGAAACCATGGTTCGCCGGTTCTGGCCGGGAGGGGACGCGATTGGGCGAAGCTTGAGAATCGAAGGCGTGGACTACCAAATCGTAGGGATTGCCGAAGACGCCAAAATCATCCATCTCCACGATGCTCCTGAGCCGTACATGTACCTCCCGTTTGCGCAGACTCCGTCGGATTGGGGCGCGCTGATTGTCGAGACTGCCGGCGACCCGGGTTCCATGATCCAAACTATCAAACGGGAAATCCGGGCGGTGGATAGCACGGCTGCAATTTGGGAAGTCCAAACCTCGCGAGACCTGATGCGCTATGCCCTTTGGGATGAATTGATGTCTGCGAAACTCGTCGGAGCACTCAGCCTGTTAGGTGTTTTCCTTGCCGCGGTGGGGCTTTACGGAGTGGTTGCTTTTGTTGTACAGAGGCGCACGCGGGAGATCGGGATACGAATTGCGTTGGGCGCCCGTAGGAACCAGGTTATAGGGCTGGTGCTGTTGCAAGCCCTGAAACTGGTTGGCGCTGGCATCTTTGTAGGCTTAGCGGCAGCATTGATCGCCACTCGCCTGATGGCGAGCATGCTCTACGGTGTCAAACCTTACGATCCGATTTCGTTCGCAGCAGGGGCATTTCTGGTTGCTGCCATCGCGCTGCTCGCCAGCTATGTCCCCGCGCGCCGGGCAACCAAGGTCGATCCGATGGTGGCGCTGCGGTACGAATAGGTGTCAGGTGCCGGGTGTTAGGTGTCAGCGCTCAACGAATCAGCAATTCAACGGAGCGATGACTCAACGTTGGAACCTTGGTTGCTCTGCGCCTAAGGGAGCCAGGCTTTTACGCAGCGACAGGATGCCTGACTCCCGCGGGGGTAAATAATGGACACTATGGTTGCACTCATTGCAGCGTGGGGTGTGGTCACCATCCTTTTCCTTGGCTTGGTTTTCTACCGTTCCCGGATTACCAAGAAAGAAACGGACTGGATCCCCCTGAGTGATGACGCGAAGGAAGAGCAAGCCATTGAGAAACAGAAGGTTGCCGAGATGAAGAGCCATAAGCTCGACCTTCCCATCCGCGCTCTGGGGGCAGTCTGGGTGATAATGCTGTTGGTGATGGTCGTGTTCTGGTTCTACCACGGGATTATGACCCCACCACCGATAGCCAAATAAAGTCATACACACCTGATAGGTAACAACCCCGAGCGACCCGTCGTCGGCGTGGCGAAGCTTGCGCAAAGACTCGCACCGAGGGGGCGGAAGGACAGGTGTCGGGTCTCAGGTGTCAGGTTATAGGGAACAGGGAACAGCGAACAGGGAACAGGTCACAGTGAACAGGCAACAGGGAGCGGGGAACAGGTTTCGGGTTCCTATTCCCTGTTCCCTATTCCCTGTTCCCTGTAAGCTGACGGCTGACCGCCTGAGCTGAGCAAATCCTTTGCTTTCAAAGGCTTGAACTCGCCCGACCGGCATCGGGAAGCGAGCCCCCACGAACTACAACCCCAGCCTTTGCTTCAGCTCTTGAGCGCTAAAAGGTGAACAAGGGAAGACGCGACCGTCAACGTCGAAGGTCGGAACTTTCCGCTTGCCGTCGTTGGCGTGTTTAACGAACTTGGCAGCCCGCAGGTCCGTCTCGATATTAAACTCCTCGTAGGACAACTGGTGTTCTTCCAGAAACCGCTTGGCTTGGCGGCAGTCCGGGCACCAGCTTGCAGTATAGATGCGGATGTTCACGTCTGAATGTGGTGTGCCGCCTCGAGCCTTGCCATTGCCCGGCGCAGGGCTTCTCGGGCGCGCTCCATGTCAGTCTCGGGATCTGAGAACCTTTTCAGGCGTTCCTCCGCTCGTTGCTTGGCTTTTTGCGCGCGCTCAAGGTCAATCTCTTCGGCGCGCTCGGCGCTCTGGACCAAGACGATGACGCGATCGGGAAGCACCTCGGCGAACCCCCAATTTACGCAAAGGTAGTGCTTCACACCTTGGCGCGTGTAGGTGAGCTCGCCGGGCACGAGCTCGGTGAGCAGGGGAGCGTGGCCGGGCAACACCCCAATATATCCATTCTTACCGGGCACGGTCACCGCGCTTACGGAGTCGCGCACCAGCAGGCGGTCCGGGCTCACGATGTTCAGTTGTAGTTCGGTGGGAAGAGGGTCACTCATGGGATTGATTCATTGCTTCATTGAATCATTGACTCATTGATTCATTGGTTCATTGACTCACTGCTTGAGTTGGCCAAATCAAGCGCCGATCAGTGCGAAAATGAGTCAATGAATCAATGGATCAATGAATCAATTTTTTCTCATGCTGCCGCCTTAAGTTTTTCAGCCCTCTCGAGCGCCTCCTCGATGTTACCCATCATGTAAAAGGCCTGCTCGGGAATATCATCGTACTTGCCTTCGACCAGCTCTTTGAAGCCGCGGATTGTATCCTCAAGCTTCACGTAACGACCCTCGAGGCCCGTGAACTGTTGCGCCACATGGAAGGGCTGGGAAAGGAAGCGCTGGATTTTGCGCGCCCGCGCCACCGTCAATTTATCTTCCTCCGAAAGCTCATCGATGCCGAGGATGGCGATGATGTCCTGCAGGTCCTTGTATTTCTGGAGGATCGCTTTCACGGCCCGGGCCACGCGGTAATGCTCCTGGCCCACGATGCGGGGATCCAGAATGGTCGACGTAGAGGCCAACGGGTCCACGGCCGGATAGATCCCGATTTCGACCAATTGCCGCGAGAGCACCGTGGTTGCGTCCAGGTGCGAGAAAGTCGTGGCGGGAGCGGGGTCCGTCAAGTCATCCGCGGGCACATAAATAGCCTGCACGGAGGTGATGGAGCCCTTCTTGGTGGACGTGATGCGCTCCTCCAGCTCGCCCATTTCCGTGGAGAGATTCGGTTGGTAGCCGACGGCGGAAGGCATGCGCCCCAGCAGGGCCGAGACTTCCGAGCCCGCCTGGGTGAAACGGAAGATATTGTCGATAAACAGGAGCACGTCCTGGCCCGCCACGTCGCGGAAGTATTCAGCCACCGTGAGGCCGGTCAAGCCCACGCGCAGTCGGGCCCCCGGAGGCTCGGTCATTTGCCCGTAGATCAAGGCTGCCTTGGATTTGTTCGAGTCGCCGGGCACTATAACACCGGACTCCTGCATTTCCAGCCACAGGTCATTACCCTCGCGGGTGCGCTCGCCCACACCGGAGAACACGGAAACGCCGCCGTGCTTCATGGCGACGTTATTGATCAGCTCCATAATGATGACGGTCTTGCCCACGCCGGCGCCGCCGAACAATCCCGTCTTGCCGCCTTTCAGATAGGGCTCGAGCAAGTCCACCACCTTGAGCCCCGTCTCGAACATTTCCAGGTTGGTATTCTGCTCTTCGAGCGCCGGGGGATTGCGGTGGATGGGATAGCGCGTTTCCGCCACAATCGGCCCGAGGTTGTCCACGGGTTCGCCGATGACGTTCATGATGCGGCCGAGTGTCGCTTTGCCCACCGGAATGGTAATCGGCTCGCCGAGGTCGATGGCTTTCATGCCCCGCACCATGCCCTCTGTAGGCTCCATAGCAACGCATTTCACGCGCCCTTCGCCCAGGTGCTGTTCGACCTCCGCGATGACCTTAATGGGTTGCGGAACATCAAAGCCCTCGGAAGTAATCCGCAGGGCGTTGTAAATGGGCGGAAGCTGCTCGCCCTCGAATGCCACCACCACTACCGGGCCCGTGATTTCCACCACTTTGCCAATGTGCTGCTCTGTAGTCATGAGAATTCCTTCTGGGATCGGGAGATCGGGTGATCGGTAGATCGGGTGATCGGGAGAACAGCTCGATTACTTCCCGGTCTCTCGATATAACAGAACGGATCAGTAAATCGGGCCATGGGATGATCGGTAGAATAGCTCATTGTTCACCCGATCATCCGATCTCCCGATCATCCGATCTACCGATCACCCGATCACCCGATCTCCCGATCTCCTACGTCGCCGCCCCTCCGCTCACCACTTCAATGATCTCGCGCGTGATGGCCGCCTGCCGCACGCGATTCAAATGGAGCGTGAGCGAGTCGATCAATTCGGAGGCGTTGTTGGTGGCTGCATCCATCGCCGTCATTTTGGCGGCCAGTTCCGCGGCTTGCGATTCGAGCAGGGCGCGGTAAACCTCGATCTCCACGTAGCGCGGAAGCAAGGCGTTGAATATTTCCAGCGCGGGCTGCTCGTAGATGTAGTCGATCAGCGCCTCACCCGTCGCAGGCTGCACCGGCTTGACAGGCAGGTACCGCTCCACCATCACGCGCTGCATCAGAATAGACTTGAACTCGTTATAGAGGAAGTCAACCGCGTCCACCTTTTGCTCCGTGTAGAGGTCGACGATCTCCTTTGCAACCTGCTGGGCATGCGAAAACTGTAGACGCCCAAACAAGTTAATGTGCTCCGAAACCATCTTAAGGGGCCGCTTGCGGAAGGCATCTCGACCCTTGCGGCCGACCGCAATAATTGAGACCTCCTTGTCGCCACTTCTCTCCAGGTAATCCTGGGCGGCCCGGATCAGGTTGGCGTTGAACGCCCCGCAAAGGCCTCGGTCCGCCGTGATGAGCACCAGCAGGACCTTCTCGATAGGCCGCTCGGCGAGCAGCGGATGGGCGCGCTGCTCGGTGCGCGCGGCAAGGCTGGCAAGCAACGTCAGCATCTGGTTGGCGTAAGGCCGCGCATTAAAGATGCTGTCTTGGGCGCGCCGCAGCCGGGCCGCTGCAACCATCTTCATTGCACGGGTGAGCTGCTGCGTGCTCTTGACCGAGCGAATGCGACGCCGAATATCAAGTAAAGTTGCCATAACTTCGCAGTCTTTCGCGGACTAGCTTCGAATTGGGTCAGATCACCTTCGGGCCGTCGTTCCGCAGCCCCGTAGGGGCGCAAGATCTTAGCCCAGGGCGTGAGCCCTGGGTGGAAAGCCCTCACCCCGTCCCGCAGAGCGGGACACCCCTCTCCCGGTCGCCTCGGCGGGAGAGGGGACGGGGGTGAGGGGTCGGCCATTTGACCCACGTCTTACGACGTGGGCTACATTCTTTCGCCCCGACAAGTCGGGGCTGACTGGACTAGCGAACTTCTAACTCAGGTCACCACGTGCAAACACCGCTTTATCAGGCCACCTTGGCCTTCCGCTCCGCCAGGAATTTGGCTTTGAACTCATCCAGCATCTTGCCAATCTCCGCTCGCAAAGGTTCGTCGATCTGTTTTTTCTGGATGAGCTGGCTCCCCACCGAAGGGTAGGAAGCATCCATGAATTCGTAGAGCCCCAGCTCGAAGGGCTGGCAATCTTCGATCTCCAGGTTGTCGAGGTAGCCGTTGGTGCCCGCGAAGATGATGAGGATTTGTTTTTCAACCGGAAGCGGACTGTACTGCCCCTGCTTGAGGATTTCCGTCAAGCGCTGCCCGCGGTTGAGCTGTGCCTGGGTGGCTTTGTCCAGGTCGCTCCCGAACTGGGCGAAGGCGGCCACATCACGGTACTGGGCCAAGTCCAGGCGCAGCGTGCCGGCCACTTGCTTCATGGCCTTGATCTGCGCGTTGCCGCCCACCCGCGAGACCGAAAGGCCTGCGTCCACGGCGGGTCGGACGCCGCTGTTGAACAAGTCGGTCAGCAGATAGATCTGGCCGTCGGTTATCGAAATTACATTGGTCGGAATATAGGCGGAAATGTCGCCCGCCTGCGTTTCGATGACGGGGAGCGCCGTGAGCGATCCGCCGCCCAGGGCATCGCTCAGCTTGGCGGCGCGCTCCAGCAACCGCGAGTGCAAGTAGAAAACGTCACCGGGGTAAGCCTCACGGCCGGGAGGCCGGCGCAGCAGCAGCGAGATTTCGCGATAAGCCACTGCGTGCTTGGAAAGATCATCGTAAAGACACAGCGCGTGCCTGCCGCTGTCTCGGAAGTACTCCCCCATGGCGCATCCCGCATAAGGGGCGATGTACTGCATGGGGGCCGGGTCCGAGGAACTCGCCTCCACTACGATGCTGTACCTCATCGCCTCATGTTCTTCCAGGGTCTTGATGACCTGCGCGATGGTCGAACGCTTCTGGCCGATGGCCACGTAAATGCAAATCACGTCCCCGCCGCGCTGGTTCAAAATGGTGTCGAGCATGATGGCGGTCTTGCCGGTTTGGCGGTCACCGATGATCAATTCGCGCTGGCCGCGACCAATGGGGATCATGGCGTCAATGGCTTTGATTCCGGTCTGTAATGGCTCGCGCACCTTTTGGCGGTCAATCACGCCAGGTGCCAGTCTCTCAATGGGAATGTACTTGTCAGTCAGAATGGGCCCTTTGTCGTCGGTCGGCCGCCCCAGCGCATCCACCACGCGCCCCACCAAGGCCTCGCCCACAGGCACGGACATGATGCGCTTGGTGCGCTTGACGGTGTCGCCTTCCTGAATCTTAACGTAGTCACCGAAGAGCACGGCGCTCACTCGGTCTTCTTCCAGGTTCAACGCCAAGCCGGCCACGTCGTGGGGCAGCTCGACCAGTTCGCCCGCCATGACGTTGTCCAGGCCATGGATACGCGCCACACCGTCACCGACGGAAATGACCGTGCCCACTTCAGTGACCGAGACACCGCGGTCGAAGTGTTCAATCTGCTCGCGAATGATCTTGGTGATTTCGTCTGCTCTAATCTGTGGCATGCTCTTGCATCTCCCTACCAGCTTCAGCCTTTCTAGCTCCGCTCTGCCCCTTCCGGCCCAGTCTAGCAGGGTGCTGAAAAACGTTTGTGATCGTTGTCATTCCGAGCGAAGCGAGGAATCTCGCTCTGGAAACAAAGCACGTACGAGATTCCTCGTCGCCTGCGGCTCCTCGGAATGACAGGCTAAACGAGTTTTCAGCGCCCTGCTGCACAGCCGGCGTTTTCGCGACTTCACGAAACCTCGGGACGGCGCTCGAGAAGGGGCCCACGCCGCCATTCATTCCCCTTATCGCGCCGTCAACTGCTCCCGGATCCGCGCCAAGTTGCCCCGCACAGACCCGTCGTAAACCGTGCTTCCAATCTGCGCCAGGATTCCACCCAGCAATTCGCTGTCGATTCGGAACTCGAGTTCTACCTGCTTGCCAGTCAACTCCCTGAATCGCGCGGCCACGCTTTCCCGCTCGGTTTCCGAGAGGTCCGAGGCCGAAGAGACGGTAACTCGCACTACTCCCAATCGGTCGTTTGCTATCTTCCGATAAGCCTGGACCGCTTCTTCGAGTAAAGGCATCCGGTAGTTGGCCAGGAGCACGCGCAAGAAATTCAGCGTCACCGGGGATTCGCCCAGTTTTTGCCCGATCGCCACAAGCACGTTCATCTTCTGCGGCAGCGCCACGGCGGGCGAAACGAACACTTCCTGCAGCTCGGGGCTTTCGCGGTAAGCGCTCGCGAAGTCCTGAAGCTCCTGGAGGACCCTACGGTAATCGCCGCTCGCCGCCACCACTTCGGCGAGCGCGCGTGCATACCGATTTGCAACCACCATGGGCAAGGGAATCACCTGAGTCGAGGAGTCGAGAGTCGAGGGTCGAAAGTCGAAAGTTGAAAGTAAGAACACCTTCCTAGCGCGTTATCTACTTTCGATTTCGGTCCTCTTCCTTTCGACCCTCGACTCTCGACTTCTCGACTTCTTCTCAGTTCTGCCGCGCCCTGGATTCGACTCGTGCCAGAAAATCACTGACCAGTTGTTTCCGGCCCGCCTCGTCCAGGCGCCGGCGAATAATCTCCTCGGCCAACTCGACCGCCTGCTCGGCCGCGTAGCTCTTCAATTCCAGCTTGGCGGCCCGAACCGCGACTTCGGTCTGGGCGCGTGCGGACTGGAGGATTTTCTCCGCCTCTTCGGCCGCCGCCAGTTTCAAACGCTGGCGTTCCGCCTCCATTTCCCGCTCGGCGGAAGCCCTGAAGGCTGCAATCTCCTCCTCCAGATGCTGCAACTTCTGCTCCACGATCTTGAGTTGGGCTTGGGATACTTCCAGGGCCTTTCGTCCTTCCTCCAGGCCCTTTCGGATGGAGGCAGAGCGTTCGGCAAAGAAACCAGCCAGGGGTTTCCGCAAGAAGAATCCGAGGGTTCCCACGAGCAGCGCGAGGTTAATAAACTTGTAAAGTAACTCGCGTCCCGCCTTTTTGCCTGCCTCTTCACTCTCTGCCGCGCGGGCGGAGGCAAGGCTGCGGTCCTGGGTAAAGGTCCGAGCGAAACCCAGCGAGCCAGCCAGGCCCACTAGGCAGGCGGCGAAAAGCCATCGAGTCAAGGCGCGGCGCAAGCAAACCCTCAAGGCTGAATCCTTCCTGCGCCATCCCGAGCGGCGCCTCCCAGGATCGTCTCGGCTATCTCCTGGCCTAGAGACTGGCAGGTGCTCTCTAATTCCTTCTTGCGCTGAGCTACCTCCGCTGCCAGGCTGGCCTGCGCTTCGCTGAGCAATGCTTCCGACTGCTGGTGCGCCCGCTTCAGGGTTGCTTTCCGGTCTTCAAGGATGGAGCGCCCAACCGCCTCCCGGTGGCGATATGTTTCCTGCCGCGCAGCCTGGAAAGCAGCTTCGTATTGACGCGCTTTCTCCTCCGCCGCAGCCGCTTGCTCGTGGGCACGCGCCACCGCGCCCTGGGTTTCTTCCTCACGCTTCTTCAACACTGCGGTCAGCGGCCCAAAAAAGAACCTGCGGAGAATGACATAGAGGACGAATACGAAAATAACCGTTGGAATCGTCTGGATAAAGAGTTGCGCGAGCTGGGAAAGAGTCTGGCCCATGATTAAAGGGCACCCTCACAGAGAGCTTTCTGCCGCATCCTCAAAGAAAGGAAATTTAGCATGCCCTTTTCAGGGGTGTCAAGAAACCGGAAGTCGGGGTAGTGGTACGGTTTGAATTTTCTGGCTCTTGCGCTCGGTCTCAGCCTTTGCCACACTCCGGCCATGCCAAAGAAAACTAAGCTAAAGTCAGGACGGAAGCGGAACCCAGCCACGCGCAAGGAATCTCCAAACGCACGTGAGGCCAAATTGCGGCATCCTGTAATCGAGGGAGAGGACTTCAATCAGGTGGCCTTCCGAGCGGTGCAAGAAACTATCCGGCGTGCCGAGTCCTAACCTGCCTCTAGGTCATCCGGCAGCATTTGAAGGTTTCCTGTCTTTGCGTCTAACTCAGCAATCAGATACCTAACCCTAAGAGCGTTCGCCGCTTCCTTGAGCCGTCTAATTTCTTCCCCGGTCACGCCAGCCTTACCGCCCTTCAACTGAATCAAGCGCAACTCCATTTCATCGGGGTTCTGCCTGCCGAGCTGGTAAGCGATGGCGTCAATGATTCCTGTGCGTGGTGCTCCAGTCTTGCCTTCAAAGAAGGCCACACGCCACCCGTGCGCTTCGCAATACTTCAATAATGCTTTCTTGCTCGCACGTTCTGCGGCATGCGCCTTGCCCCATGCTTCGTTGATGCGTTTCGTCTCTGCGGCCTTGATGCCAGCTTCGTGCATTTTCTTGGTCATGTGCGCCATTGTAGCGCAAGAACGAGCAAATAAAAGGTCTTGTTTTTATGTGCGGATATTTCACATGATGTCCGTATGAGTGCCGAACCTGTAAGGCCGATGCTGGTCTCGAAAAAGAGCGCAGCAGTTTTGCTCGGAATATCGCTCAGTTCGATTGACGCTCTCCTCTCAGCGAATGTGCTTTCTGGGATTGATTAGGACGCCGGGACCCGGCACGTATACTGCGGCGCAGAGGTAGCCCACCATGGTCCAAAAGGATGATAAGTCCGAAGAGCTAGCCGATATCATGAAAGAGGAATCAACAAGGGGTAAGCGCCATCCCAAGAGGGCCTCGACAATAATTCAAGAGCGGAAAATGCGTCAGTTCGTTAGGATGATTGCTAACGGAAATTGCGACGACAGAGAGGTTGTTAACGCGATTCGCGAACTCGGGCCGCAAGAGGAATCGCCCGAGTTTCAGAGGCTGTGGAACATCTGGCTTCAGTTTCGGGGGCGCAGGAGCTGAGAACACTCTTCCCGAAGGCTTCGATCCTGGCATCGCGCTCGCCCGGGGGCAGGGATTCCAAGTACTTCATGGCTTCGCCAGTGAACTTGCGTACGAACTCCGCTTTTGAGATCTTCTTTTTTCGGTTGGGCATATCTTCACCGCTGTAGCCTGGGTGGTGAGCCACATCACACTCAGGCATACTCGCGCATACTCATGCATACTCAGTATGACACAGCTCTGGTGCTAGTCAAGGCGAAAGAAATTCAAACCTGCCCGCAGCCGAACTCGGAGAGGTGGGAGCTATCCCTGCCGCGGATTATAGATACCCAGAAGGTCTTCTATTTTCAGAGGTTACTCTCCTCATGCAAATTTCCGGTATTATGATATGGATAATGACCATAGCTGAGGACAGACCATGAGCGCTCGTCCGAAGATACTGGGAGTCATCCCGGCAAGGCTGGGGTCAACTCGGCTGCCCGGAAAAGTACTTCGAGAAATTGCGGGCCAGCCGATGCTTTACTGGGTTTATCACCATTCCCGACGTTCGGCGCTGCTTGCCGATCTGGTGGTGGCAACGGAGAACGAAGAAGTGAAGCAGTTCTGTGAAGGGCAGGGCATTCCAGTCACCCTGACCGGCCGCCACCCCTCCCCAACCGACCGTGTGCACGAAGTAATGATGCGGACGGATGCGGACGTCTATGCGAACATCCAGGGAGATGAGCCGATGCTGCGGCCGGCGCATTTCGAATTGCTGCTCACGCCGTTCTTGCAGGGAGACGTCCAGGTCACAACCCTCAAGGTCGCCATGGACCCGGTTGCAGCGCTGGATCCGAACAATGTCAAAGTCCTGACCGACAACTCAGGCCGCGCGCTTTACTTCTCTCGCTACCCCATTCCTTACGACCGTGATGGTCAAGGCGGGATTCAGTACTACAAGCACCTGGGCATTTACGCTTACACGCGGGCGGCGCTGTCCCTGTTTCACTCCTTACCGCAATCCTCGTTGGAGTTAGCTGAGAAGCTGGACCAACTGCGCTTTTTGCAGAATGGCGTGCCGATCATGGTAGCCGAGACACCGCATGACACCATCGGCGTAGACACCGAGGCCGACCTGCAGCGGGTGAGTGCCTTGTTCGCTGCCGGAGCAATCGAGTAGCTGGCCTCTAGCGAGAGACGAAGATGAAGCGAACATATTCTGCGGAAGAGCTAGGCATCCATCTGTCCTCGAAAAAGGAGCAAGAGCTATTTAAATGGTTTTTGGTTTGTCTACTCTTCGGCAAGCCGATTCAGCGGCAGGTTGCCGAGCGAGCTTTTGTGGCATTAGCCGCAGCTCGACTACTGAGTCCCGACGCCATCCTCCGCGCCGGGTGGGATGAACTAGTGCGGCTCTTGGATGAGGCGCGCTATGTCCGCTATGACTTCTCCACGGCCACTAAACTCCTCCACGTCTGCAAGGAGCTCAAGGAGCGCTATGGCTCGCTCACCAGTCTTCTTGCCCAGTCAAAAACGCCCGCAGAACTTTCCGCCAACTTACAGGAGTTCAAGTTTATTGGTCCAGTAACCGCCCGGATTTTTTTGCGAGAAGTGGGTCCCGTATGGTACCCGTCGGCCGCGTCGGCGAAAGGAGAGTAGTGGCGCGTCACACTCAATTCTTTGCGACCGACCATGAATGGAGGGTTGATCGAGCAAGGTAGTACGGACCTGATTTGTAAGTCCGCGGTTCGTTCAAGAATCCCCACCGAAGAGCCGCAGACGTAAGAAAACACGTTTGCGCTACGCTTGCTCGTCACTTGTCCTAAGGACACCCGCATCAAGGGAAGGAAGTTGCAGCCAACTATGTCTGCGTTTGCTCACACTTGCCTTTACACGTCACTGTGTGTGATATTTAAAGAGAGCAATGAGGTTTCATCATGCCTACAAATCTCGCTCTTGATGACCGCTTGATCGAAAGGGCGCGCCGAGTGGGTCGTCACAAGACGAAGAAAGAAGCCGTAACGGCCGCGCTCGATGAATACATAAGACGTCGGCGGCAGTTGCGGCTGTTGGCACGCTTCGGCACCATTAACTACGACCCCCGGTACGACTACAAGGCTGAGCGGCGGCGCGCATGACGGTCTTGGTGGACACCTCCGTGTGGTCGCTAGCTTTGCGCAGGCGCTCCCGGAGCCTCAGCGCGGAAGAAGAACTTGTCCGGGACGAATTGGCGGAGCTGATCCGCGAAGGCCGCGCCCAGATGATCGGTCCCGTGCGGCAGGAGGTGCTGTCGGGAATTCGCAGCCGAAGTCAGTACGAGCACTTGCGGCAGGACCTTAGAGCCTTTGAGGACCCCCGGTTGGGCGTTGAGGACTACGAAGAAGCGGCTCTCGCAAGCAATCATTGCCGAGCCGCGGGCGTGAGCGGCTCCACTGTTGATTTCCTCATCTGCTCGGTCGCCCTGCGCCGCAACTGGACGGTCTTCACGATGGATAAGGATTTTGAGCGCTATGCGCGCCATCTCCCTCTTCGCCTCCACCAGCCCCGGCCCGGGTCGGGCCTGGGGGCACGGGACTCGGGGCTGGGGGCCCGTAGGATTGCCGATTGATGATTGACGATTGAAGGTCCGGCGAATACAGAACCAGCAGTCAGGAAAGCCGCGCGGTCAGCGGGTGTAAGGAGACGGTTTCGAGTGTCTTGAGGTCGAGTTTCTGTGAGGCGTGGTCAATGTCGATGCCGACGATGTTGCCTTGGGCGTCGAAGTCGATGACCAAGCCGTCGGCGATTTCGCGCGAATCGGCGCTGGGCCTTGAGTTGAGGTCGATGTAGAGGGAATCGGTTTCCGCATAGTAGTGCAGCTTCATCCGTTTATCCTCCCACTCCCCTATGGTAGCTTGAAATCGCGGTCCGCGAAAGCGTTGTGAATCGTCTCCCCGTCTTCCAACGTCACCACGCGAAGCGCGCGCCCTCCCAGTTCGGGCACGACTCCCCAGTAACGAATCCTGCCATCGGGCTGGGTTTCACGCCGCAGAGGATTCGCCACGATCCTTTCGCACTACGCGGTGGATCTACGGCCGCTTGCGCAGGACCTGCTCTTCGAAATAGCGCGTGGTTTTCATGGCAGCAGCGATTATCGCCCGAAGAAAGGGTGAAAAGCAAAAGGGTCCAGCGGGATTGACGATTGAAGATTGCTGATTGGAGGTGGCAGGCGTTAATCGCTGGGGGGTTCCTGGTACTCACATGCCAAAGCGGCGTGGGCGCGCCACCTGCGGTACAATCAACAGGTGGCGATCTGAATCTGAACAGGAGTTTCTATGGCGCCGAATCCCTCTAAGGTTCCTGCTTCCCGCTTGAAGCTGGATGTCCACACCACGGAATGCGCCACGGTAGTGCGATTGAGCGGCAAGTTGACAGCCGACGCGGCGGCGACTTTCAAGGAAGAAGTCAAATGACTACGGACCACGGACCAGGGACTAGGGACAGCTATTCTTCCCGCGCCGAAGAGGAGACAGGGATGTCGAACGAGAAAAGCTACCACATGACCACTGAGGAATTCCGCCGGAATGGCCGGGCGGTCATTGACTGGATCGCTGATTATTATGAGCGCATCGAGTCATTCCCGGTGTTGGCTCAATTACAGCCGGGTGAAATCCGTGCCTTGCTCCCGCAGGAACCTCCGGCGAGCGGCGAGTCTTTCGCAGCCCTACTGGGAGATGTTGAAAAGTTGATCCTGCCGGGCATAACGCACTGGCAGTCGCCCAATTTTTTTGCCTTCTTTCCCTGCAACGCTTCAGCTCCCGCGATCCTCGGCGACCTGCTGTCATCCGGGCTTGGAATTCAGGGCATGCTGTGGGCTACCAGTCCGGCCTGCACCGAACTCGAAACACACGTGCTCGACTGGCTTGTCCAGATGCTGGGCTTGCCGGAGAAATTCCTTTCCACATCAACCGGCGGAGGCGTTATTCAGGACAGCGCTTCCAGCGCCTCGCTCTGCGCGATTTTGGCTGCCCGCGAGCGCTCCACAGGCTACACCAGCAATAAGCGAGGTTGTCAAGGCAAACTGGTCGCCTATGCCTCTCCCCAGGCTCACTCTTCCATCGAAAAAGCCGTGAGGATCGCCGGACTCGGCGACGAGAACCTGCGCCTCATTGATGCTGACGCTCGATTGGCCATGCGCCCGGATGCTCTGGCGCGGCAAATCGTCGAAGACCGGCGAGCCGGGAAGATTCCCTGCATCGTCTGCGCCACCGTGGGGACCACCTCCTCGAATGCCCTCGACCCTTTGCCGGAAATCGGGCGGATCTCGAAGGAGCAAGGCATTTGGCTTCACGTTGATTCTGCCATGTCCGGCACGGCGGCGCTCTGCCCTGAATTCCGGTACATCAACGAGGGCCTGGAGCTGGCGGATAGCTACTGCTTCAATCCTCACAAGTGGATGTTCACGAATTTCGATTGCGACTGCTTCTACGTGGCCAACCGGAAAGCGCTGATCGAGGCCTTATCCATTCTGCCGGATTACCTCCGCAACAAGGCCACAGAGTCGGGCGCGGTCATCGACTATCGAGACTGGCAGGTGCCGCTGGGGAGACGCTTTCGGTCGTTGAAGCTCTGGTTCGTGATTCGGCACTACGGCGTGGAGGGCTTGCGTCACCACGTTCGCCGCCACGTGGCCTTGGCCCAGGAGTTTGCCTCCTGGGTGCAACAGGACGGGCGATTTGAGCTGGCCGCCCCTGCTCCATTAAACCTGGTGTGCTTTCGCCACCGCGCGGGGGATGCCTTCAACGAAGCGTTGCTGGATTCCCTCAATCGAAGCGGCGATCTCTATTTGACCCACACCAAGCTGGATGGGCGTTATATCATCCGCTTCTGCGTCGGCCAGACCTACACCGAATTTCGTCACGTGGAACGAGCCTGGGAACGGATTCGCGAAGAAACCGCGCGGCTGGAAACACGCGGCGGGTGGTAGCGGGTCTCGAAGGCAGAAAGCAGAAAGTAGAAGGCAGAAAGCAGCAGGCACGTGGCGCATCCATTGTCTTGCATGTATGCGCCCCGCTTTTTGCATCGGGAGCGCAACACCCTACGAGGCGACGACGTGGGGAAACAATGTCGCCGCCACCCAGCCATACTTCACCACAGGAGTGTGCACCCGGTTGTCTCTTGTCGATCCTTTTCCGTTGGGAGCTCTAACCTTGCTAAAAACAGGAACTCCTAACTCTGCCTTGGCAGACTTTTTCACCGGACATCCTGTCAGTTGACAAAACTTGAAAGTCAAGATAGCCTACAGTTATGAGCAACGACACTGATGTACTACACTCCCTTCTTTTACTTCGCAGGGCGGGACCTGATGTCCGAGTGGAGGTGCCGACTGCACTGGCCCAAATTGTCCGTCGCCCACTGAGAAAGGTTACTTAAATCTGAACGAACAAAGCGTGAATGTCTATGAAAACAAAGGACCGCTGTGGAAAACTGGCGGCCGAAGCTGGAATGTTCTTGAAAACAAAGGTACTTAGCAGCTTAAAGCGGGAATGCTGTTGAAAACAAAGGTGGTTAGAAAGACCGTCGCTCTAATCCAAAATCGCACATCCGAAATCCAAAGTCGCCCGGTCTCGCCTCGCTTCCGTCTCCCGATCTACGCGCCACCCCACGAACTTGTGGCATGGAGCAGGGGACGTGGCATGAGCCGGAGCAGCCATACGAAGAACTTGTAGCGCCAGCCGGGCACCACGAACAGCTTGCCGTGCTGGAGGCCCTCGAGGGAAGCGTCCACGACCTGCTCGACGGGAGTCCACCAGCTTGCGGGAACACGTTTGCGGTCGAATCCCATGACGTCGTGAAACTCCGTCACCGTATATCCGGGGCAGAGCGCCTGCACGCGCACCGGCGAGCGGGCCTGCTTCAATTCCAGGTAGAGCCCCTCGGTGAAGCAGTTGACCCACGCCTTGGTGGCGTAGTAGCTGAGGCTGCCAGGCCGGCAGATGAACGCCGCCACCGAGGACACGTTGACCACCGCGCCCTTGCCGCGCGCCGTCATCTTGCGGAGCGCCGCGTGGGAGAGGCGCAGGGTGGCCAACACGTGCAGCCGGTGCATGGCGTCCTGAACTTCTACCGGGGATTCGTAGAACCGTCCGCTGGCGCCAAACCCGGCGTTGTTGAGCAGAAATTCGAGATGCTCTTCGCGCGCGATTCGGTCTTCGACCGCTTTCAGGTCGGCGTCGCTCGTGAGGTCGGCGGGCAAAGGCTCGGCCCGCACGTGGTGGCGGCTTGTGAGTTCTTCGGCCAATTCCTCCAGGCGAGCCACGCGCCGGGCCACCAGGAGCAGGTCGTATCCTTGCGCGGCCAGCCGGCGCGCATAAGCAGCTCCAATACCGGCCGAAGCCCCCGTCACCAGCCCCAGGGGTCGAGTGGTTGTCATTGGGTCCTCCTCCTCCTTGCATACAGATACCCGGTCATGCCTTGCGAAACAGCACTGCTCATCAAGGTCTACGGGTTTTTCTTCTTCTTAAGGAGCCCGGTTATGCCTTGCACAGCGTTCGCAGGCTGCTGTTGTTGACCCGTAGCACCCTTTTGGCCCGCCGCCGGTCCCGTGATCGCGCCCAACCCGCTGCCGGCGCCGCCTGACTTCAGTGTGAACTTGGGATTTCGCAATGTCCCAACTAGATTGAAGGGGAAAGCCATCTTGCCGCCGGCAACAGTTGCGCCTGAAATGCCTCCTAGAATACTGGTGAGGGCGTTCTGGCTGGCGGCGACTTTCGCCACGCCTTGGTAATGGAGGCTGCCCTCCCCGGCCAGAGCAAGGCTCCCGGAGGCGTCCACGTCAACTCCGTTGCCAACGATAGTGGCTTTGGTGGTGTTAATCCGGTTGTTTGCGATGGTGAAATCCATGGCGATGGAGGAGAAGGAACCAGGATCGCCGGACGCCGGACCCATCTTCGCGAGCTGGGCCAGTTGCAGCAGATTCTTGTCCAACTGCAAACTGGGCAACTTCCCATGGCGGATGGTCATTTGCCCGGAGCCGCGAATTCCCGCCAGTGGGTCGGGCGAGTGGCTCACTTCGCCATCAAGTTTCACAGTTCCCTCGAGCGTGCCGGTCATTTTCCCACGGGCATCCGGAAATGCATCCAGCAACTTCGCCAGGTTGACGCCGTCCAGTTTCGCATCGGTGTTGTAATGGGGGTTCTGGCCCGCCAACGAAAAGGAAAGGTTCCCGGCGGCGTGGCCGTCATACCATTTAAAGTCCAGGCCGTCCAAGAAGACATGTTTGGGGAAAAGACGGAGTTTGGATTTAACATTGGTCATGACCAGATTCATGACATGCAAAGAGTCCATCTTGAGCGTTCCCTCCGCCGCGAGCTTGCCACTCTGGTCGGTGGCGTAGGCGACAGACGTAAGCCAACCAGCTTCAGAAACCGCTGCGGGTTTACCAGGGACAGCATGGGGGTGGACTGAGGCAGATTCAGTGAAGGCATTGAGGTCGACCTGCCGCAGTTGGCTCGAAACGCCGTCCGCTTCGATGAAAACCGGGCCCGAACCCCCGGAGGGCAAAAGGTTCGCGACACTTAGCTTGCCCTTGGTGATATTGACGTTGGAGATGGCTCCCAGCGTAAACAAGGGCTTTTGCCCCGGCGGGTCAGGGTCGGCTCTGGCTGGAGAAGGCTTACTCTGGAAGTTCCAGTTACCCTTGGCGTCGGAAAGCAGGCTGATTGCAGGCGTGTCCAGGTCCAGCGACTTGATGACCACTTGGTGGTCCCAAAGCCCACCGGCGTCAACCACGGCGTAAATCCGTTGAGCCTTCACGAAATAGCCCTGAGGGAATCCCGAGGGGTTCTTGAGAGCGAAATCATCCACGCGGATGGAAAGGCTTGGAAAGACGGTGAGAGCGAGATGCCCAATCTCAGCGGGCTTGCCCGTCTGCTCTTCGATTAGCGATGCGACCTGCGGGCGATAGCGGTCCACATCAAAGAGCAGGGGAACTATGACCACAAGGGCAACAAGTGTGACGGCCAGGAAGATCAGGATGCCAAGGATGACCTTCTTGCGTGTAGACATGGAACTCCCCCTGTATTTGCCAAGGCGAATGTGCCTCCTGGGCCCTCTTCAATCTCGATGAGAGCCCGAAATCACTCCTCGCCTGGCGTTGGAAATGGATACAGCGGCCTGTAATTCTGCACCAAGCCTCTCTATTGGGGTGTGGCTGGAGATGTTTTCGCCTTCTCCTCCAACGTTACGCGGCTCAACTTGGCGGTGTAATAATCAAAAAAGGATTTGTTGGGTGGTGCTGCCTGAACTGTCTCCACAAACTCCTTAGGGGCTGTGCGCTTGATGACCGTGCGAAAGAGCCATCCCGGCGGAGGCTGCTCGCCTCCCTCTGGATTGATGTGTGTTTCCGGCCCTTCAACAGTTACCCGGTATCGCGTGATGAAACCGGTGCTGGAAAACGTGCGCAGCAAGAAGCCGGCTGCTCCCCGGTCCGAGGTGAGGACGCCCAGCCACGATTCTTTCATGGCCGGGGAAGTTTTGGTCGCCTGGAAAGATGCTTTCCCGCGTAGGAGCATGACTCGGTTATCCAGTTCATAGCTGACGGACAACCGGATTTCACCTGGGGCTGTCCGGTCAGTGGTGCTTCCGATCCATTCCCCCACCAGCCAGTCCACTTCGGAGAAGTCCGGCTTCGGCGGCAGGGGGATTTGGTAGGTAGTGGGCGGTTTCTCCTTGGCGACGAGGCATACGGCTCCGGCGAGGCAAGCGAGGGTAAGAATGGCGACGGTCATCGCGATAGGCGAGTGAGGCTTGGCGCGGTGCTGCCAGCGCCGTAGCCCGCCGAACCCGAATGAAAACCCGATACATGCGCTCATATGAGAAAACCCCGGAGTCCACGAGACGGGACGCCCTAAGCCGGGCTGATGTCGAGGTGTCGCCCTCCCCCCGTCGGAATCGTTCTGGACTTCGAGTTCCGGCCTGCGGGGCAGTGCAAACCAACTCATCGCGCCCTGGCAATTATACTGGAACATGATTTAATGCGCGGGACAAGTTTGCCGGGCACTGTAGCGGCGAGTTTATCTCGCCAAATGGCGGCATAAAGCCGCCTCTATTTGCTTCCCACCAAGCGAAGGCGTCCTGTGAAAGCTCTGCCCTGGCCCCCTGCGAAAGCGAACGGACTGACAAGGGTGTTGACCACATTGGGATTGTCGTGGTTGGTGGCATTGATGGCGCTTGCGCGGAGAGCCCACGTCTTGCCGTGGAACCGGAAGCGCTTTTCCAGGCCAACGTCCAGCTCGAAATAGTTGGGGAAGCGGAATTGGCCTGGCGCGCCGATGAGTTGCTGCTGTTCATTTACGTCATCGAACGGGAAACCCGACCGGTATTCCAGCCGATAAGTCAGGAACAAGCCCCAAACCGGAACAGGAGACCGCCCCCAGGAGATCAAGCGATTCGGCGCATCCCACAAGAGAGGGCCTGGGGCCTGGGGAACAAAATAGGGAGTTGTGAGAGAGTAATCCAGGGCTTCGTTGCTGCGGGCGCTGGAGCGGGTATAATCCCCATAGATCTCGGCCTTGTTTTTAAAGACGTGGCGAGCCCAAACCTCACCGGAACGATAGCGGTCGCTCCGGTGGTCCTGAAACAGAAACACCCCTCCCAGCCCTCCCGGGGGAGCGGGTTGGATGTCTTCATAAGTGAATCCATCGCCTTCCACACGGCGCAGGAGAGTAATGCCCGTGAAGGTATTGGACCCCAGCTTTTGTTCCCACTCGACACTGCTTGTGTTGAAGCGCGGCTGCCGAAGGCCGCTGGAGGGCAACAAGAATTGCGTAATCGCAGGGCCCAGGACCGGCGTCGTCCCGGTTTGGTCATAAAGGGTGTCACTTCGCTCTTGATCGAGCCCCTCACCCCAAAGGGCCATGTTGATCGGCCGGTAGTAGGTTCCCCAGCCTACTGAGATTTTGGTCCGATCATCACGGAAGGGCAGGAGATTGGCTGCCAGCCGCGGGCCGAGCACCGTCTTTCCCACTAAGGTATCCCAATCCGCTCTCCCTCCGATCGCCACGACCAGAGGGCGAAGGACTCGCCAGGTATCTTGCAGGTAAAAACCCAACTGCGTATTGGTGACGCGATAATAGGGCGTCCCGCTAAATGTGGTGCGAAGCAGCAAAGTGTTGTCGGCGCGGAGCGTCTCGATCGGATTGCGCACCGCCCCTTGCGAAAAAGCCAGCCCATCGGCGTTGAAGCCCGCTTTCACCTCGTGGGTGCCGTGCCAGCGAAGGGAGGAAAGACTCAGTTGACCGATGGACTGCAGGCGGTGGCTGCGCTGTTGCAATCCCTCGAAGTAATTGCCTGAAGCCGTGAGAGGCTGGATGATGTACGGCTCGGAGCCGAGCGGCGCGAGATGGCCCGTGTTATCGTCCATGGCCGCACCCAGTTCAAACATGTTCCTGCCAAAGAAAACTTGGTCCTTGGCGGAGACAAAGGTGCGCTGGGCGTGCCAATCGGTGGTCGTGGAAAGGGGAGTAAACAGGCTGAGACCAAGATGGGAATCTGCCGTCACGTTGTACAGGAAGTTCCCTTGAAGAATGTTGGTTGGCGTCAGGTTCATTTGGACCCGGAAGAGATTGTCCCCTGACCACTGCTGTTGCGTGTTGGCGTTGCGGGGCAGTCCTTGAATCAGGGAGAAGTTGTGCTGAATGCTGATGCCGTCGGAGAACCAGGCCCGGCCCTTGTGCAACGGACCCGAGAAGTTGAATCGCGGGTACCAATTTCCAAGATGCAGACCTTGCTGGAGATTGACGGCCGGAAAGAAGTCGGTGGTTCCGAATCTCCATCGGTCGTCGCCGACATACGTGTTGAGTTCCATCACTGCACCGGCGGCGTGGGCATACTGCGCGCCATAGCGCCCGCTCGCCACCTGCACTTCGCGCACGCTGTCTACATCTAACCGGCTGGTCAGTTGGCCCGTTGCCGGATCACCGATTTCGAAACCGTCCAGCAAATACTCGGCATCCCCTGATCGTCCTCCGGCCACGTGCATTGCCCCGGAGTTGTCCTGCACTACCCCTGCAATGGCTGGTAAGTAAGCTGCCAGATTATGCGTGCTGTAGGCGGGAATATCCAGAATGTCTTGGGCATCCAAAGTCTCCCGGTGCTCGGTCTGCAAGGGTTCGATTTGCTTCGTCGAGGAACGGACCTCGACACTTTCGTGTACCTCAAATTCGTGGCTGAGGGTAAAGGAGACTTCGTTGCTTCCTTCCTGCAATGGCACAGGCTGGTCAGTAAGGCGGAAATAATCAGGCTTGCTGAGGCTTACAAGGTACTCGCCCGGCGTGGGAACTAGAACCTCAAAATGGCCGGTGTCGTCCGAATAGGCGTGTTGAGCGCTTCCGTCTGGAGACTTCACCACAATCTCAACGCCACTTACCGGGACTCCATTTTCGTCGATGATACTGCCCTTCACTTGAACAGCCGCTGTTGCTTTGGCCGCCGCGAGCGCCAACATCAATATCGCCAACCGTGAACTAGCGTTGCACAGAGCCATTGCGAGTGTTATTCCCTATAGGATCTCCCCGCTTCGGAGTCGGTAGCAGCATCGAGCGCCGCACCCTGACTTGGATCTGGCTAAGGACAGCATCTCGCGGATTTTCGAATTGCCGGTTTTCGATTGCCCCGCCGCGGCGGGACAATCAAAAGCTGGTCTTCGGTTCCGACCGAAGGCCGCACTGCCCGGCCCATCCGCTATTCTATTCGACGCGCGGCTCAGAGTGAAGCGGAAGCGGCGACAGGCTGTGTCCTAATATGGACGTAGGGCCAGGGCTTGCCCCAGCCCTACAAACGGCGAAACGGAACCATTGTCAACAATAGTGTGTTGCATGCCGCTAGCGGGGATTTCTCACCACGGAAGGGAAGGGCGGGGCTTTAGCCCCGCCGTTACGTGACCTTCCTGATTATTGCAGCCTCTCGCGCCCCGCGCAGTCCCGCAGGCGCGGGACTGCGCGGGGCGCGAGACGGACAGAAAATTGGAGCTGGCTTTTTCGGCGGGGCTGAAGCCCCGCCCTCCCGGCGGAGAGGATCGCAGGTCTTTCTGCGTCCTTTCCCGCACACGCCTGGTCCACACTTCCTCGACCGTTGGCCATCTACAAGGGCGAATGATAGGATAGGCTGGTTCTTAAACCTGAATCAGCGGAGTTGGAAAACGAATGTTTGTACTCAAAAAGATATTCTCCCGCCTTCTTTTCCCCATCCCCTTGTGCATTGAACTCCTCTTGGTCGGTTTGCTGCTGCTTTGGTTCACGAGAAAACAGAAGACCGGGAGAATAGTGGTTACACTCGCCGGAGTGCTGCTCTTCCTTTTCAGCAGCCACTTTTTTTCCATCATGCTTCTAACACCGTTGGAGAGCAGATATCCGGCGCTTTTCACGGCGCCGGAAGCGCGTGCCCCCGTGGGATTGAGCGCGGTGAAGTTCATTGTTGTCCTTGGGGGTGGTTTTTCCCATGAGGCCGGCCGACCCATTGCCATCCAACTCGATGAGAGTTCGATCCCGCGCCTTGTCGAAGGCGTCAGGATGAGCAAAGTGTTGAACGGTTGCAAGCTCGTCCTTTCCGGGGGGCCGGGGGCCGACCGCTTCTCATCTGTTGCTCAAGCCATGGCCCAACTCGCCCAGGACCTTGGTGTTGGTCGTCAGGATATGATTCTGGAGACACAATCGCGAGACACGGATGATGAGGCGAGGCTTGTCGCGCCCATCGTAGGACAACAGCCGTTCATCCTGGTGACTGAAGCTTCGCACATGCCTCGCGCCATGGCCCTGTTCAGAAAACATGTAACACACCCGATTGCAGATCCCGTGGACTTTCGAACCAGCCACAGCCAAGCAATATCGCCGGACGAGGTTTTCCCTGGCGCCGGGGACCTCAGCGGCTCGGAAAGAGCGGTTTACGAGTATTTGGGCCTGGCGTGGGGAAAAATCCGCGGTAAGATTTAACAGGATGCTGAAGGACCCGTCTAGCCCGTCATTCCGAGGAGTCCCGATCTGATCGGGACGACGAGGAATCTCGCCCTGATCAGATCGGGGTTTCCAGAGCGAGATTCCTCGCTCCGCTCGGAATGACATGCAGCGACACGAGGTTCAGTACTTTTCCCAGTGCAGAACGTCTGAAAGGGGCCGCTTGGGCTTTTCCGAGCTTTCCGCCGGATAGCCCATGGGAATGAGGCTGACCAACTTGTAGCCTCGGGGCGCTCCTACCAGGTGGCAGATATCCGAAGCATAGGGCTTCTTGTCCCCGGCGACCCAGCACGAGCCCAGGCCGTGCGCGCGGGCAGCCAGCAGGATATTCTCTGTGGCGGCGCTGCCGTCTTCAAGGTAATACTTCGTGTCTTCGCACAGAACGACCACGCACACCGGAGCGTCGGAAATGAACTTCCCATGGTCGGTGGTCTGAGCAATGCTGCGCAGCATCTCGGGGTCCGTCACAACGACGAATTCCCAAGGCTGTATGTTGACGGCTGTGGCTGCCAAGCGCCCGCAATCAATCACGTCTTCGATGATCTCTCTGGGCACCGGTGCGTCAATATACGCGCGGACCGAGCGCCGTGTCTTCAACACCTCAATCGCGTCCATGGCTGTTTGTCCTCCGACCAGGTGCTGGCTTCAGGTAGCGGCACACCCCAGCGGGGAAGGGAATTAGCACCTAGGCAAGCGCCATTTTAACCCGAATTCGGCGGGTGGCGCATACGTCCCGACGTTTTTTGTCGGGATGTATGCGCCCCTCGTGCGGGGAGCGCCCCCCATTAACCCTTCACGGCACTCTGTCCATCGGCAATAGAGATATGTCATTCAGAAAATAAAACCTCCAACTCGACCACGGCCAATCGCCCGGCTGCCTCACCAAGCCTCGCTTCACCGGATTGTTGTGCATGTAATTCAATTTCTCTTCCCGCTTCTTTGCGGTCCAGATGTTCATGTCGTAGAACTTTCGTTGCCACACCCGAAAGTGTGCGTGATGGTGGACCGTGACAGGCAGAGTGACCCGCGCCAGCATCTTCTGGCACCAGGGAAAGCCAAGATTTTCCCGGAGGTTCCTCAGGATAAACAGCGCGGTGCGGTCCTCGAGCTTTTGCATGATCTGGGACGGGTTAGCCTCCGTCGAGGGCCAGAGGAGCGCGTGGAAATGCTCTGGCATAAGCACGTACCCTACGATCTTGAATCCCAATTCCCGCCGCAGCTCTCCTAAGGTCGCAACCCATTGGTTCCTGAACCGCTCAGAATCAAATAAGCGCGCACGCCGATAGGTGCTGGTGGTCAGATAATGCAGGTGATTGAGGCCGTAATAGTGCTTTAGCTTGGACACGCGCGGATTATACCCCTATTTGGGGCGCATACATCCGGGCAAAAACCGTCCGGACGTATGCGCCACCCGCCCGATCCGCGCGCAGGAATTTGATCGCTCGACCACGGGGCCGAAAAGACGCGGACCACAAAAGAGGCCCGTCGCCCTGCCTCCTGGAGTCATACGGCAGGCAGGCCGAAGGCTATGGGCCCGCCTTCCGAAGCGTTCGCGCGGGCAGTCCGCAGGGCGGTGGTCCGCACTACCCGTTACCCTCGCGGGTTGGCCTCGCGCCGGGGGCCAAAGCCACCCCCAGAGTAGGGCTTATCAATTGATAATCGTGATTGTGAGCCCCGCTCCCAGAATTTTCGCCCTAATCTCGGCTTCGTCTTTTACGTGCTGCAGTTCCTTGAGAAGTTTCAGGAATTCGTCGGGCGAGACCTCGGAAGTCTCAATTTCCACATCGCCCAGCTTGACCCTGATTCTGTTGCCACTTTTTGCGTCAAACCAGCTCTTGATAATTTCGTAAATAACCGTGGCGAGTAGGCTAGTCCCTAAGCCAGTAAGAACCGTGCTCGCGAACATTGCTAAACCGGGGAAGACCGAAGGTGGCCTTTCGGGGTACGGAAACGTTGGCGGAGACGTTGGGGCCGGTTCCGTTCTGCGCTCGCTCACCGGGGCCACAACAAGGGGAGCCCACCGTACGCCACTGGCCTGAATGCTGAGTCCGGCAGGCTTAGCCATTTTCTGAATGACGGCTAAATTGTGGGGTGCCGTATCCGCAGTGGAAATCCACAATCTGAACGACAGATGGCGGTCTTTTGCGAAGTTGTACATGGTTCCCATCAATCTCTTGCCGTGCCCAACTCCGCGACATTTGGGCCGCACAAAAAGCTCTTCGATCTCTAGGTTTGCACCATGCTCCACCCCTGACACCCAAGCCACTCGCTCATCCTCTTCGCCTATGAGCTCCAACCAATGGGCGGTTGAGCCGTCGCTCTTTTTAATTGGCCAGGCCCTTGGATACGGAAACACCCCAGTTGGTGCGGTATTCACGAACCGACAGGGAATGTTCCTCCAACCTTCCCACCACGTCGCCTCCAACACTTCATCGGAAATATATCCGTATCCCTGATCACCCCACGCATCTCCCCAATTATTCCAAAATTTGAATTCACGACGCGCAGAATCATAGGCGTCGAGCGAGATCGCGTGGGTTCCAAGGTAGACATCTTTCGCAGATGGGGCAGGGATTCTTCCCGCCGGAGGGCTCGCCCACCTTTCAGTAATGTCCAGACTGACAAGCAACCCCGGACCATCGGAAATGACGGACTCCGTACATTCGGCGACAGTACGAACCCGTCCATAAGGGCCAACACGATGATTCTTAGCGAGGAGATCAATGCCGACCGGCTCGACTGGTGGCCAATCGTTTCCATAGGGCCAGGATTCCTCAGGAGGAGCGCCCCAGCCGTAAGAAACTCGTAAGCCGGTAATGGGCCAAACCCCCGTTTGCTTGTCCCCCGGAAAGGTTCCCTCGAGCTGCCGTGCCCTAACAAAACCATACCTAATACTTGGTCGATAACCATTCACGTTGGGTCACCTTGGAAAGCAAGCAAGTAGCGCGGACCGCCGATTCTGCGGCCCGCGTCTTTTCCGTACCTATGATCGCCACCGTGCCATATTTTATCGCGCTATCGAAACTCCGGCGTCCTTTTCTTTCCCATCGATATTTCTTTATCGTCGTGCGCCTGCTCAGGCGGCGAGAGAAATTCACCGAGCCTGATTTCGCCCTGTTGGCGCGAGCCTTCAACGGAGTTTCCATGGGCCTGTGGCCCGTCCGAGGACATGAAAATCACCTCGTCACCCCCGCGTAAGCGGGGGTCCACGTCGCCAGGAAGGGGGTGGATTCCCGCTTTCGCGGGAATGACGCGCATGGGGCGATTTTCAGGAGCAAGCAGGTAGCGCGGACCGCCGATTTTGCGGTCCGCGTCTTTTCCTCGACGAGCGCGGTCAACCAGTACCGGGGTGCCGAGGGCGAACTCTGGCAACCCAGGTTCTTCGACCCCGCCCTGCGCACCGTCAAGGAATACAACGAAAAGGTCGAATACATTCACCTAAACCCGGTGAGAGCCGGTTTGGTCACCCGACCGGAAGATTGGCGACGATCAGGTTACAACGATTACGCCGGCATGAGCGCCGACGAATCCGTCAGCCGACGGACGGTTTGATCGTCGACCGCGTGAGAATGCCCTCCGACCCGCGCGCACGAATTTGATGGCTCCATCACGGGGCCGAAAAGACGCGGACCACAAAAGCGGTGGTCCGCGCTACCCCGCTCTAACCTGAGCGAATGTAGCAGGGCAGTACTAGTGCCGAGGGCTTGACAAACGCGCCGCGCAATGATAGCCTAGCGAAATGGACCTTGGGGGAGAGGCTGCTCGATCTTGCGAGGTTGCGGCCCTCTCCGGCCCTCGAAAGACACGGAGGCAGGAGTGATGCACGTTAATGGTGACCCCCGGTTGCTCAGGGCAAGGGCAATTCCCGCCACAGAATTTTCCCGCGGGGCCGCAGCGAATGTTCTACTCATTTTCCGAGACTTCAGCCAGAAAATGTGGCTGGCACGATTCGGTTTGGAGTGCGGCAGCTTGCTGCCGCTTTCCTTGGCCGGAAGCTTGCTTCCGGCAGCGCCTGGAGCAAGCTCGAGACGCAAGTGCGGCAGCGAGCTGCCGCACTCCAAAAAAGATGTTAAATTATACGGAACGAACCCAACAAGTCCTTTAGCATCAACAAAAGTGCCGGAAAAACGAACCCAAACGAAGTCGAAACGAAGCGGAAAAACGTCGCTGAAAATACGCAAAAAGGCCAAAACGAACTCTAATAGTGGCCCCCAGAGGGCGAGAATATGAGAGTGGGGAGTAAGCTCGCCGTTGCGACTATAAACTGGCGCACTACCCACGCCGGAGTAGTGGGTCAGTTTGCGGTGGCGGCGTTCTATGAGGGCCGGAATTCACTGAGAATAGAGGACCGGCGGTCATAGACCGCCGCTACAGAAATCAAAAGGACGCGTTACCCACGTTGGGTTAGGTTGATTTTTTGTCCTACCTCGGCCATGCTACAAGTCGAATTCACAAACACGGTTGAAGTGAAAATATGAAAAAGATCCAGATTTACGACACGACGTTGCGAGACGGTTCGCAAGGCGAGGACATCTCATTCTCTTTAGAAGACAAGCTTCACATTGTGAAGAAGCTGGACGAGCTGGGGGTGGACTACGTAGAAGGAGGCTGGCCCGGGTCGAACAGCAAGGACATTGCTTTCTTCCGCCGAGCCCAGGAACTGAAGCTGAGACATGCCAAGCTGGCGGCGTTTGGCAGCACTCGCCACCCGCGCCACAGCCTGGCCCACGACCGAAACCTTCACGCGCTTCTGGAAGCCAACACCCCGGTTGTGACCATCTTTGGGAAGACTTGGGATTTGCATGTGAGAGTGGCTTTGGGCATCTCGCTGGAGGAAAACCTGGAGCTGATTCGCGAGTCTGTTGCATTCCTGAAATCCAAAGGGAAGGAAGTGATCTACGACTCCGAGCATTTCTTTGACGGATTCAAAGCCAACTCGAATTATGCGTTGGCTACGCTCAAGGTTGCCGAGGAGGCAGGCGCCGACACCATCGTGTTATGCGACACCAACGGCGGCACTCTGACTGCCGACATTAGCGAGCGCTTCCAGAGGGCTTCGAAACATGTTAAGACACCCCTGGGGATTCACACCCACAACGATTGCGAAATGGCGGTGGCCAACTCCATTGCCGCCGTGCAGCAGGGGGCGGTGCAGGTGCAGGGCACGATCAACGGGTATGGAGAACGCTGCGGCAATGCCAACCTTTGTTCGGTGATTCCCAATGTCGAGCTGAAGTTGGGCCTGCGCTGCATCGGCCGGGAAAGCCTCAAGCGCCTCACGGAGGTGTCCCACTACGTAAGCGAGTTGGCCAACCTGCATCATCGCCAGGATCTGCCCTATGTCGGCAAAAGCGCCTTTGCCCACAAAGGTGGCATTCATGTGAGCGCGGTGGTGAAAGAGGCGTCTTCCTATGAGCACGTGGATCCGGCGGTGGTGGGCAACGAACGCCGGGTCTTGGTCTCGGAACTTTCCGGAAAGAGCAACGTGATCTACAAGGCGGCGGAGCTGGGTCTGGAGATCGACAAGTCCTCTCCCGACGCCAAGCTTGTGGTGGACAAACTCAAGGAGATGGAGCACTACGGCTATCAGTTTGAAGGAGCCGAAGGCTCTTTTGAGATCCTGTTCGACAAACTGGTGCACCACGCCAAGGAGTTTTTCGAGTTGGATGGCTTCCGCGTCATCACCGAGAAGAAAGGAGCCAACCAGCCTTACTCGGAGGCGGTCATTAAGTTGCGCGTGGACGGCACGGAAGAACACACCGCCGCGGAAGGGGTTGGCCCGGTGAGCGCCTTGGACCGGGCGCTGAGGAAATCGCTCACCACTTTTTTCCCGTGCATCCGCAACATTCGCTTGACCGACTATAAGGTCCGCGTGCTGGATGCCAAAGCTGCCACGGACGCCAAGGTTCGGGTGCTGATCGAAACCACCGACGGCCACGAGACCTGGGGAACGGTGGGGGTTTCCGAAAACCTCATCGAGGCAAGCTGGCGGGCCCTTGTGGACAGCATCACTTACAAGCTGAAAAAGGAATACGGCTACAAGCGGCAGGCCAGCGAAGCCCGCCCGACTTAGTCAGGTTGCTGAAAACGCTAAGGCTTCGTCGCCAGGATCAGAGGCGAAGGGCCGGGGATTTCGAGGGTGCGCGGGTTTACAAAGCCCGCCTCGGCGAGCCAAGCGCTGATTTCGCCAAACGAATAGGTGTCTCCGCAATCCGTATTCACCAACATGTTCACCGCGAAGAGCAGGCCAACAAGCGGTTCCGTTCTTTCGTCATTCACCAGGAACTCGGCGACGGCGATGGTGCCGCCGGAGGCCAGCGCCGCGAAGGTCTTGCGTAGCAAGGCGCGGCTGCGCTGCTCGCCTTCGCTGTGAAGAATGTGGCCCAGGGTGGCGACGGCGTGGTTGCGCCCGAAATCGACCGCGAGCAGGTCGCCGGCGACGAACTGAAAGCGCTTCATCAGTCCGAAGCGGGCCACGGTTTTGCGGGTGACCGGGATCACCTCGGGCCAGTCCACGGCCGTGACGCGGACGAGCTGCGAGCTCTCGGCCAAGGCGATGCCCCACACCCCGGAACCCGCCGCCAGGTCGAGCACGCTGAGCGGTTGCCCGGAGCCGTCCAGGTGGAGCGCTGCGGCCAGCTTCTGCGCCGAGGCGTAACTCATGGGGAAGATGTCCTCGACGAACTTATGGAAGAAATCGCCTCCCAGCCCCTCCTGATTGACCGCCTCCGCCGGCCTGCCGGTGGCGACAATTTCGTTGAGGCGCAGCCACTTCGGAATCAGTTGCTCGCTGCAGTGGAGAATCAGGCCGCCCTGGAAACCTGGCTTGGTGCTGACCAGAAATGCGGCGCTTTCCGGAGTGAGTGCGTAACGGCCCTGCGGGTCTTTGGCGAGGAAGTTCAGTCCCACCAGCGCGTTCATGACCGCGCTCAATCCGCGGGCTGAGGCTCCGGTCGCGTCCTCGACTTCATCGGCGGTTTTCGGGCCGCCTTCCAATACGTCGAAAACGCGGTGGCGAATCGCAGCCTCCAGAATGAGCGGCGGCGCGTAGCCCCACACTAACTGCTTGATCCGCTCGGGCGTAATCTGAGATTGACTGGAAGCACTCATGTTTCCCCCCACTGAGCTGAAATTTCCATATTGTTGCCCTGATTAAGCTCAGTATACATCGAACCCATTCCCTTCGGCAAGCCAGCGGCTGCCAAAGTGGTGTCCCAATTAGAATGTTGGGCCGCCTTGGGGCGGCCAGGCCGGGGCAGGCCCCGGCGCTACGCCGCATACGGCCTCCGAGCGGACCGACGGGTGGAGAAGAGAAAAGTCTTGCAATTCATCGTGCAGAGGAGTAAGAAGAAAGCATGCTGACGGGAGGAGATATGTCTCCACCGGGCACGCATATGAAAGTCCAATGATCACACCGCTCTTGCGGTGCGTACCGCTGGCGACGTTCCGCGGACGCTGCCACGGCTGAGAAAAAAGTGAATTAACGAAGCGGGGGGCCAGAATTGGCTCCCCGACTTCATTTTGGCGTCACAACATCCTGACCCCAGCCCAGGCTCCCCACTTTCATTGCCCACAGGTGGCGCACACAGTGCTTCCTAGGAGATTCTTTGAGGTTAGGAGCCGCCGTATCTGTTCATGTACAACCGAGAGCGAAGGCTAGTGCCCCGCAAATCTCCCTTAATCGCTCGGAACTGAGCACCGCCACCCGGCGCCCAAGATGGGCCTTGGACACTGTGACGACGTTGTGGAGATTGACGGCGCAGGTACCTTTCATTCCGTCCGCCTCGGTCAGCAGGACCTCGGACGGCACACCACGGATGGTGGAAGTTATGGGCGCCACGGTGACGGCTGATAAGTAGCCGATGGCGCTCTCCCTGGTAAGCACTACCACCGGTCTTTGCTTGTTGGGATAAGAGAACTGGTACAAGCGGACTTCTCCGCGCGCTATTGCTCCGGCCATGATGCCACTCGCTCCCAGGCCGCAACGTCGCCCGCGGCCTGCGGATGCTCTCGGTAGCCCCGCCAGTCGCGAGCCTCGACCTCGCGCGTGCGGAGGCGCTTCAAGTGTTCGCGAAGGGCCTCGCGTATCAGAGCAGAACGGTTTACTCGCGCCCGTTTGGCAGCTCCATTCGCGGCCCGAAGCAATTCCGAATCCAACACGACTTGGATGGTTTCCATACTGTGGAGTATACTCCACAGTTGGGTCAACAGTCAATTCGACGTTCGGCCGACTTCAGAGGCGGAATTGAGAGCCATCCAGCGGACGAGCTCTGGGCCGATGGTGAGAAGGCGATTTGGGAAAAGTTGCACTACCGTTCTGGTGCATTAGCAACTATTCGTGCCGCAACGCGACCATGGGATCCAGGCGGCTGGCGCGAAGGGCAGGAAGGTACCCCGCCGCGCAGGCAACCAGCGCCAGTCCGACCGTGGCCAGCGCCAGCGTTGATGGGTCATGCGCCGTCAGGCCGTAGAGCTGGCTCTCGACCGCCCGCATGAGCGCCAAGGAAGCGGGCACGCCCGCTCCGACTCCGATCGCGACCAGCAACAACACATCGCGGATGACCATCCAGATCACCTTTCTCGGCTCCGCCCCCAGCGCCATCCGGATGCCGATCTCGCGTCTCCTCTGTGCGACGGTGTAAGCCATCACGCCGTACAGCCCGATGGCCGCCAACAGCGTGGCCAGGAAGCCGAAGACCGTAGACAAGCTGGCGATCATGCGTTCGGTGGTGAGCGAGTTGCTGATCTGCGCCTCCGTGGTCCGCGTGTCATAGATGGGGAGGGTCGGATCCAGTTCCCGAACCTTCGCCCGCACGCTGGTCATCACCTGCTTTGGATCGAAGGTCGTTCGCAAGTATACCGTCATGCCAGCGACGAAGTGACTCCCGAGATACGGAATATATGCCTGCTCCGGGATTTCGTCGCGCACATTCGTGTACTTGACATCCTTTACCACCCCGATGATTTCCATGTCGGTTCGCGTTCCCGGATCGGTCCCAAATCCGAGATGGCGACCGGGACGTAATTGACCCGGACATTTGATGTGCTAACAACATGACAATATTTCCCTCTCGACACCTCACGAGCAGGACACTTGACTCTGGCCCACAGTCCTGTAACAATTCTTTGCGCTGGTTGTGTTGAGCACTACCGAACCCGCAGAGACATGACAAGGCATTCTCGCCAACCCATCCCTCGTGACTCAAACCTCTACGGAGCGACCATGATTCACCGCATTTCTATTCTGCTCTCGTTGTGCCTAACGTTATTTCCCTTCTGGACCGGCTTGGGGGTCCCATCTTCTCCACAGGTGAAAGACATGATCAAAAAAGAAGCCTTTGGAAAAACACCCGACGGCAAACCCGTCGACTTGTACACTCTGAAGAACAAGCACGGCATGGAAGTCCGCGCCATGACCTATGGCGGCGCTATCGTTTCAATACGAGTCCCTGATAGGAAAGGCCACTTTGATGATGTGGTCCTTGGATTCGACAAAGCGGACGACTACACCGCCAAGGTTCCCTATTTCGGGGCCATCATCGGTCGTTACGGGAACCGGATCGCCAAGGGTAAGTTCACCCTCGACGGCAAGGAATACACGCTGCCGACAAACGATGGCCCCAACAGCTTGCATGGGGGCAACAAGGGCTTCGACAAAATCGTGTGGGAAGCCGAACCCTTTGAGAAACCGGATGAGGTGGGGGTGATCTTCAAGCACACGAGCTCGGACGGGGACGAAGGTTACCCCGGCAACCTGAAGGTGACGGTCACCTATACGCTGAACGAGAAGGACGAACTCATCTTCGAGTATCACGCCACGACGGACAAGGCCACCCCGGTCAACCTCACGAACCACACTTATTTCAACTTGGCAGGAGATGGGCAGCGCGACATCCTCGGCCACGAGCTCCTGCTGAACGCCGACACCTTCACCCCGGTGAACAAGACGCTCATCCCCACGGGCAAAATCGTCAGCGTGAAAGGGACGCCCCTCGATTTCACCAAGCTTGCGGTGATCGGAGCCCGGATCGACCAGAAAGATGAGCAACTGATTTTCGGGCACGGTTACGATCACAACTTCGTGCTGAACCGAAAAGACAAAGGTTTGACACTCGCAGCGCGGGTCTATGAGCCGACGACCGGTCGCCTCATGGAGGTCTACACGACGGAGCCGGGCGTGCAATTCTATTCGGGCAATTTCCTGGACGGCACCCTCACCGGCAAGCAGGGCCATGTCTACAAGTTTCGCTACGGCTTCTGCCTGGAGACCCAGCATTATCCGGATTCGCCCAACGAGCCGAGTTTCCCGTCAACGATTCTGAGACCGGGCCAGACCTACAACTCCACGACGCTTTATAAGTTTTCCACCCGCTAAGCTTCGGGAGAAGAGGGTCTCGAATCAAGCACAGCACTGGGCGGAGGCCGGGCTCTCGTCCCGGCCCTCCCTCATCAACACATAGCCCCCGGAACGAGCGAACTTATCGCGAGCAAGGAGCACTTGGTCGCTCAAGCGATCGCTCCCAAAACCCACGTAGCCGAATCAACACACTCCGTCCGCTTCGCGGCCTCGGTCGCCGGGCCTCAGCTCCGATTACGAAGTCGGGCTAACAAAACCTTCACTATGGACGGCTCTTATGGACGGACCCAAATAGGTCTCACTGTAGCTTCACGTACTCCGCTCTGGCCTTCTTCAGGATCGGGATGTCCGGGTCGGCATTCTTCCAGAGACTCAGGAAATCTTGGTACGCGCTCCTCGCTTTCGGAGTGTCGCTGGCCACCGCGTAGGCTTTGGCGAGCTGGAGACGCGCGAGAGCCCCGAGTGGGAAATTGAGCGCAATCCCAGGATGGTCAAGCAGCTTTTGGAACTCGGCGGCTGCGGCGGCGCCGTTGTGCAGCAAGAGGTAGGCTTGACCGCGCAGGTAGGGGGGATAGAGCGTTCCCAATGGCGATGGGGTGGGCTGTCCAAGTTCGTAGGGTTTGACGATTTCCAGCAGGTCAAGTGCTTGCGATGGGTTACCTTTTCTCAGTGCTATGGCGGCGTTGACGGTCGGAAGCCGGTAGACCTTCAGCACAGTATTGGAGGAGTAGTTTTTCTCCAATTCGTTGGCCATCGCCTTGGCTTCAGCAGTTTCCCCGGCGCGGGCGAGCGCGAGGGCTGCAAAAACCTTCACATTTCGACCCGGAGCCATCGCCAACGCTTCCCTGACCTCGTTCTTTGCTTCTGCAGTTTCACCGAATTCTGCTTCGCGCAGTGCCGCAGTCACTTGCCACAGTGCTGCCGCCTCCTTGGCATCGGCGCGGACGGCTGAGTCCACAGCTCGGCGCGAGAACTCCCGCGCACTGCTCAGCCGCCCGTAGTAGGCCTCGGTATCAGACTGGGCCGATAGCAGAATGTCTTCGGTACCGGGCTTGCCTGCGGCCCATGCAACTTGCTGCTCCATCTGCGCGAAATCTCTCTGCAGAAAAGCAAGGTAATAAATCGTCCAGTGCAGCTCGGCGCTATTCAGCTTCCTCGTTTGCGCTTGATTTAGGATAGCTTTGGCTGCATCCAGACGGTCTAGAGCGAGGTAAACCTCGCCCAGACTTTGACAAACATAGGGGTCGCCCGGCGCAAGCTGCAATGCCTCCTGCAATTCGGCCAGAGCTTTCTCGTCCTGCCCCATAAAAACGAAATTCGCGCCCAAGCTGACATGCGGAGCGAAATCGCGAGGATAATTTGCCATCCAGAGTTCGAGTACCTGCGCCTGTCTCTCCAGTTCCCCCGTTACACGAAAGTAGTAGGCAGAAATACGCAACTTCTCCCGCTCAGTCACCCGGTCGCGTAGCTCGTATGCCCTGGTCGCATATTCAAAGGCGAGCGACGGTTCATTGAGATTGCTGTAGCGAGCAGCCAACGCGGCATACGCCATGGGGAAATTGGGATCCAGTTCAATGGCTCGCTTCAGAAACGGAATGCCGGGTGCATCCCCCTGTTCGCTTATCACTTTGGCACTCATGCTGTAGTTCTTCAGCGCTTCGAGCGAGGTCGTCGTTGCCTCAATGGGAGTATCGAATTTTTGCACCGAGGGGAGCGATTCGCCCAGCTTCGCACGAAGATGGGAGGCGGCTCGGCTTAAGGCCTTCAGAACATCCTCTTTGCCCGTGGCCTCGAACTGCTCTTTGGCCAAGGTCTCTCCAGTGCTGCACGCGACCGCGTTCACGTCCACCAGGTAATGGCTGCCCAAGTTTGAGATCGCTCCTGCCAGCAGGGCCTTGCTCCCCGTGCGCAGACAAAGTTCCCGGCCTACGCCCGCCGTCACACGCTCGTTAGCAGGACGCCCCATCATCTTCAAGGTCTCGCTCGCTTTTGTATCTGACAGCACGTTCAGGAAAGGAGATTGCCCCAACTCCACCGCCAGTCCCTGCTTCAGCGCATCGTCAAAGACGGCATCGCCAGTGGTGTTCGTGAAATCCGCGAGGACGATGGAATCTTTTTCCGTGAGCTTCGGCGGGCGGTGGAAATAAGAGATGGCTGCGGCAACGAGAATAGCGATTGCAGAGAACACGATGATCTTGGCCCCGGCGGTCTTTGTGTGCCAGCGAGCTACAAGAGTCGGAGGAAGAGGTGAGGTCGGAACGCGAATCTCGTGAATGGAACCGAATTCTGCGCCGTCGCTGGCGGCCACCTTCGACTCAGCGCCAGATCCGGGCGCAGGAACAAAAGGAATAGCCTGCTTCGTTAGGCCGATAAGAGTGATGGGAGCGATAAAACGATATCCGCGACGCGGAAGCGTCTGAATGTACCGAGGATTTTCCGCATCGTCTGCGAGCGCGGCGCGGATTTGCCTCATGCAGAAGTTGATGCCCCCCTCGAAGTCCACAAACGTGTTATCGCCCCAGAGGCAGCGCTGAATCTCTTCTCGGGTCACGATTTGTCCGGGCCGTTCTGCAAGCAGCAGGAGGACACGGAAGGGCTGGGGATGTATCTTCAGCGGGAGTCCGGCTTTGCGCAACTCACCGCCTGCGGCGTTCAACTCGAATGGGCCGAAACGTATCACCGAGGACGGATGGGGCGGTGAAGCCATAAACACCCCGGTGACAATTCTACCACCTCTTTGACCCGCAGGCGGCAAGAATCCAGCCGCGGCAGTATAACCAACGAAGATTCAGGCAGATGGGCTCTAACATGTCTCTCAGAAGAATCTAAGCCTTCCTATCATTGACGTTCGCGAATCGGGCAGCTAGAGTCGCTCGGCTGCCAGCCCCCCCCCAACGATTGTGCATGCTGCTCTGAGGGCTCTCAGCCACATTTTCAAGACTGACAAAGGGAGGAGAAACATGAAACTCAGTTGCCATGAGAACCAAGCAACGTCCGGAAAGGAGACTGCTATGAAAACGCTGAGCATTATCGCAATCACAGCATTTGCATTTCTGGCCTTGGCGAATTTCGCGTCCGCCCAGGATCCGCAAAACGATCATTTCGTACTGAGCAGCACGACATTCGAGAACGGCGCAACGCTGCCGCCAAGCACGATTTACAACTATCAGGTCAGTGGACAGAACGTCTGTTCCCCTGATGGGAGCCCCGGTTTAGATGAATCACCACAGCTATCGTGGAGGAACGCCCCGCGCCGTACGCGCAGTTTCGTCTTAATAGCGTTCGACGTCACGGGAGGTTTTATGCACTGGGGCATGTACAACATCCCTTCCAAGACCACCGAGCTTCCCGAGAATGCCGGTATTGCCGGAAGCAGCTACGGACCACAAGTCGTCAACGCCTACGGCGATCTTAGCTACGATGGGCCATGTCCCCCCGCTTCTACTCCCCCAAATGACCACGAATACGTTTTCACGGTCTACGCACTCGACACGGACCTCACATTGCCCTCGTATGCGAATTTCCCCACAACCGCCCTTACGCTGTTTCGCGCGTTGGTCGCGGCTGGACGGGACGGCCATATCTTGGCAAGCGCAAGCATCACCAGCTATTACTCGGCCACCCCCACCCCCTAGTAGAGCGCTGTTCGAATTGCCGCCGTCTCCAATGCCGTGCGGCGCCTTGGAGGCAGCGGCAGCGGGGGACCGCCTTGAAACGCCTTCCCGCAATTCGTAGCGTCAGTTTTGCTATCGTGCCTACCGACTCTCGCGCAGCTCGCAGTAATCCGAGTTCAGGATTATCACGCTCGTCTTTTGATTGTGCGCACTGGCTGCGCTCACAACCTCAGTGTGGTCGTCCGTGCAGGAGGAACAAGACCAGCACGGCTGCACTCACGACCCCAAACTCATTGAGTTCGATGCTCCGGCCGCAGGCACAGTATCTTCGCCCGTGTGCGCGCCGTTTTGTGGTACTACCGCTTACGCGAACGACAACCTGGGAGAGATCGTGGGCTACTACACAGACACGAACATCGTGCCGCACGGCTTCCTGCGCACTCGCGACAGCCACCTCACCACGTTCGATGTTCCGAGCGCGGCCACGGGCCCCGGGCAAGGCAGCGCCGGTATGTCGATCAACTTGCTCGGGACAGTCGCGGGAGTGTTCGCTGACGCGAACAATGTGATGCACGGCTTCTCCCGTTCTCCCCGCGGCACTTTCGCCACTTTCGATGCTCCGGACGCGGGCACAGTCGCAACCCAGCCTTTTCAAGAGGGTACACGCCCCTCGACCAACAACCTGCAAGGGACTGTCGCCGGCTGGTACATTGACGCAGATGGTCTGAATCATGGCTTTGTGTGGAACCCGTAGGCCCTCCCAGACACTCGCCAATTGGACTCCGGAGCCGCCGGCATGCACGAATGGGCCCTCGTATCACAGGCTCGCCCTCGGAGCACGCAGGCCGGAGCCCAAGCTGAATGATTCCAGTGTATTTCGCCAGAGGGGTGGCCGGTAGAAAGTTCCGGCAGATGAGCGAACAGCCGAGGAGCAACAGTCCCTCGTGGATGTCGCCTCGCTTTTCGCAACGAAAGTGCTGGTGGCGAAATCGGTTGAGCCAGACAAAGGTCCGCCCGCTGGGCTGGCGGCAGGGGCGGTGCGCTGCTTGGGGGAAGTAGCAGCACTTAAGCTTGGCTGCAGTTTCAGGCCAGAGGCCCTCGCTCAGAACCTTCAAACGACCCTTTGCCTGGTTGTCTTCGTTGGATTTCCAACAAGCACAAGTACGAATAACCTGAGCACATACGCGTTGACTCCTCAACGGAATGGGCGGAGAATCCACGGAGGATCGCCTGGGAACGCAACAGTTCAGTCCCACAGTTATCCTGCCGACCAACGCTGCTCTGACGCCCGGCGCCGCGAGCAAGTTCTAGGAGGGCATGATGCGGACATTCGGATTCATTCTTCTGTTCACAACTCTGGGTTCGGCTCGCACGGAGTTCTGGGCCCCCGTGGCCCCGCCGCGGGCCCACTACTCCATCGATGTGAAATTCATCGCTGACCCTTCGCGCCTCGAAGGTACGGAGACCATTGGATTTCGCAATGACACGCGGAGGCCCATCGGTCGTATCGCACTGCGATGGTCTGGGGATGTCTTGCGTGTGAAGGCCAACGGCGTTCCCGCCGAGCCCTCGCCGGGAAAATACAGCGTGGCGCTATTCGACCTGCCGCAAGATGTCAGGCCCGGCGGCGAGGTGGAACTCTCCATCGCTTTTGCCGCCCCTTGGAAGCTCGATCCGCACAATGGAAGCGCCATCACTTCCTTCCTGAGTCCGCACCTTTGGTGGGGCTTCGGGACGCTCGACGACTACGAGGTCCGTCTCCAGGTCCCGAACGGCTACGCGGTGGCCACAAGCGGCAGGTACGACCCCCGGGCGGGTGCGTACCGGGCTGAGGGCGTTCGCGCGTTCGGCCTGTTCATCGGGAAAGGATATGAGAGCGCGGAAGCAGATGCCGGTGACGTGCACGTTCGCGCCGTCTTCACCGCGGCAGGGCGCCCCTGTGCTGAGTTGCTGCTGAAAACGGCGGTCGATGTGATTGGCTTCTACCGCCAACAGTTCGGTTTTTATCCGCAGCGCTCGCTCTCGATCGTCCCGGGCATGGATTACCCGGCGGGAGGGTATCCCCCCGCAACAGGCCTGGTCGTCATTCACGGACAAGAGCGCCTCACCGAGCGCCCGGAGCCCTTCTGGCGCTGGATCACGGCCCATGAGATCGGCCACATGTACTGGTCCAACTATGTCCTGGCACAGGGTCCCGATTCGCTTACGTGGCTACTGGTCGGGCTGGGTCTTCATGCGGATCGCGAGTATAGGCGGGCGCGCGACATCAAAGGCGGCGTCGGCGCGTTGGAGCAGGGTTACGTGAGCGGTGTGAAGCAGGGACTGGACACGACCATGGACCTGACCGAAGAGCAGGAGGCCGCCATTCAGTGGGACTTCAACAATATCGTGGAGCACGGCAAGAGCGCGGCATTCCTCAATGCCTTGGAGTCGGTCATCGGCACGGAAACCTTCGCCGAGGTTTATCGCCGATGTTTGAAGGACTACGCCGGAAAGCAACTCGGCTGGCGGGAATTCCAGCGGGTCTCGGAAATCGAGAGCGGGCAGGATCTCGGCTGGTTCTTCGAAGAGTGGGTGCGCTCGTCCGCCAATGCAGCCTACCGCGTGGCGGGGCAGGGGTGCTCGCCGGCCGGCAATGAGTTCGACTGCACCGTGCGCGTAGAGCGATTGGGCGCAATGCGAATGCCCGTGACCGTCGCTGCCCGATTCGAAGACGGCTCAGAGCAACGCGTCCAAACAGATCGCTTGGCCAACTTGGAGGAGCTAAAGTTCCCGGCCAAATCGCCGCTAAAGGAAGTTGTGATCGAGCCGGATGGCACGGTGGCTTTGGCCGAGGCTCCTCCTCCGGCCCAGCGAGAATTGATGGCGAAAGTCAACCAAATGCCCTGGACGGGCGTGGGAGAAGCAGCCCGGGAAGCCTATCGACAGGCGCGCGAGATGAAGATCCAGGATGCGCAGTTCTGGGCGAAGTTGGGATTGTTGCTCTACGACGGTCGATATTATCCGGAAGCGCTCGAGATGATGACGCGGGCGGCAGAAGGCGATTCCGATTGGCGCTTCGTTGCCCTCGTGTGGCAGGGGCATCTGCTGGATCTGCTGGGGCGTCGAGCCGAAGCGGTGGCGCGCTACCAGGAAGCGCTCAAGGTGCCGGGCGAGCAGAGTATGGAGCACAGCCAGTACAACCTTGTCATCAATAAACAGTGGGTCGAGGAGCGACTGAAAACGCCATTCGAAAGAAAATGACTGGGCCTCGCGACGATTCGCAGATTCGCCGTATGCGAGCGCCGACGGCCGGAGCAAGCGCAGAGCTCCGTCTTTGAGATTTGCGGCCCTTCCCGAAGAAGAACCGCCTTTATCCGCAGCAGTTCCCTCAGGCTCTCCTCTGTCCCCGCCGCATTGCGCGCGCAGTTGGCCCCCAAGAGTGTAAGTTTTCTCTGGACAGTTGACAAAACTACTGGTATCCCGTAGGATCATGAAATTGGAATTTGAATGGCACGAAGCCAAGGCCGAGGCCAACTTACAAACCCACGGCGTGAGCTTCGAGTTGGCGAAGACGGTCTTCAAAGACCCGTTTGCCATCGAGCGTCTCGATGATCGTGAAGACTACGGTGAGGAACGCTTTGTAATTATCGGCATGGCAGAAGGCCATGTCCTGCTGTTCGTAGCCTATACGGAACGCGAGGACCGCATTTGTATCATTTCAGCCCGCAGGGTAACGCAACATGAGCAAGATGACTACTACCGACAAAACGCCTAGACCGATGACTGCGGAAGCCATCGAGAAGGCCGCGCGCGCCGATCGCGACGCGCAGCCACTAACCGAAGCCGACCTCAAGCGGATGAAGCGGACGCCACAGGCGAAAATCATCCGCCGTGCCTTGGAACTGACCCAAGAGGAATTTGCCGCCCGTTATCACATCCCGCTGGGCACGCTGCGGGATTGGGAGCAGGGCCGCGCAGAACCAGACCAGCCTACGCGGGCCTATCTGACCCTGATCGCCCGCGATCCTCACCATGCTAATCGGATCTTGAATTCGAGGCCGCACTAAAAGGCCTTCAAATTTTTCGTTAAGCGTCGGCTAGCCGCCTCCTCCAACTCCCACTCATGCTCCATTCCCGGAAGCCAGACCCGGTAAGCAAGGCGGCCACAACCCTAAGCCGTGAACGCATCGAAAGGGCTATCTTGGGCGCCTACCGGAGAGACTTGCCGGCGCCTTCTTTTGGGGCGCTCAAGCGTGTGCCAGCATCTTCGTCGGCATAGGCAGCTACGATCTCCCCAAAGAAGACGCGGTGAAAATCTCCACTGGGATAGAATTCCTCGCGCACCGCCTGCGCCAGCGCCTCGGGCGCCAGATCATTACGATGCAGCGTCCGGCACTCGTAGTGCACGACACACTCCTTGATAATGGGTGAGCGCACCTCTCGGCTTGGAATCGGCGTCAATTGCGCCTCGTGAAACTTGTCGTGATCTCTCCCGGAAACCGTCCCGCAATGGCTCAGGGCTGCTGATAGTTCTCGAGGAGGCACATTGACGGTGAAATCACTGACTTGCTCGAGTCGGCCGTAGGTGTGGCGCGAGGGCCTCACGAGCACGATGAAGACAGGGCGCGACCAAATGCAGCCCATCGTTCCCCAGCCAATAGTCATGACGTTTGGTTTTCCGTCCGCGCCCACGCTGGCCAGCAACAATCCATCCTCCCGCATGCGTTGGATCGTCTGGGCAAAGTAGTCCGTGAACCGTACCTGTATCTTGGTCATTCTCGTTTCACCTCTGTTCGAGCAGATTTGAAGTTCTCAATTCAAGCTGCAGTTCCTCTCCTCGCGAAAGCCAAGCGCCCACCAGATAACCTCTCCGAGGATAACAGTTCCTGGTCATTATGACGCGGACTTTTGACAAGGGACAATTAGTCAGATAAACTTGGCCTATGACAATTCCCACTGAACCGATTGGTAGCATTCCCAGGCCAAGTTACCTGATCGAAGCGATCAGGGGTTTTCAGGAGGGTCGCGCCACGCGAGAGAGGCTCGACTCGCTCTATGCGGAGGCGCTCCGCGATACGATCCAGAGGTTCGAGGCCACCGGGTCGCCGGTGATCACCGACGGGGAGCAGACCAAGCCGAGCTTTGCTACCTATCCCATTCATGGCCTCACGAACCTGGCGCCGGACGGTATCTCAATTCCTTTTGCCGATGGCCATGTGCGCCAACTGCCCCGGTTGGTCTCAGGCCCTTTCCATTACAAGACTCATGCCGCCTCCTATCTGGAGGTGGCCAAACGATACACTCGGACCCCTCTGAAACAGGCGGTCATTTCCGCCTCAGCTCTTAGTCTTTTGTACCCCCGAGAAGGAATTGAGGGGTATTCCAGAGAGGAGTTTCTGGATGACCTTGTTCATGAAGCCGAGGCCGACATCCGTCCCTGCTTGGAGCAAGGCGCCCACAAAGTGCAGATCGACTTTACCGAGGGCCGCCTGTCTGTAAAGATCGATCCTTCCTGCCAGTTCTTACGGCAGTTCATCAGCCTCAACAATCGGGTACTGAGTCGCTTCTCCCCAGAGGAGAGGCGGCGTATCGGGGTGCATACTTGCCCGGGTGGCGACCAGGATTCCACTCACAGCGCGGACGTTGATTATGCCGGTTTATTGCCCGATCTATTCACGCTAGACGCTGGGAACTTCTACATCCAGTTAGCGAGCGAGAAAGATCGTCGCCGGGTTCTGAGGCTGATCAGGGAGTACGCGCGACCGGATCAGAAGATCTTCGTCGGCGTCATCGATCCCATCAATCCCCGGATCGAATCGCCGGAAGAGGTGCGGGATCGAGTTTTGGAGGCTGCTGAGTTCGTGCCTGTAGAGCAACTTGGGACCACGGATGACTGCGGATTCGCTCCCTTCAGCGACGACATATCGACGGCGCGCGAGACAGCGTTCGAAAAGATCCGTGCTCGAGTGACCGGCACCGAATTGGCAGCGAAGAAACTCGGACTGTAACGCTAAAGCCGCTTACGCTGAGCGCGTGTGGAATCGGGCGTATAATCCGGCTTCATGTCCCGCTTGCGCCGCGCGCGCTCGTGATGGTTCTGTTGGGCGCGGGAATGAGGATCGGCGTTGCCGTACGATCCTGGAGACTTTCAGATTACTTATGTTGCTGGCGAAGAGCCAGGTTCTCCACCAGCAAGCCTCTGCGGGTGCGGAAGATGCGAGGAAGTGCTCCGAACTAGAGTCGGTACGGGTCGATCAGGCTGGCAAAGTTATGGCAGATGGAATTCTCGTCTCCGCTTCAATATTGTTGATTTCAAAGCCGGTCGGAATTGTGGCAAATGACATTATTCGCAGGCGTCGATTCCGCCACCGTCGCTGAAGCTGGTTCCTTCGCAGGCGTCGATTCCGCCACCGCCTCTGAAGCTGGCTCCTTCGCAGGCATCAATTCCCCTGCCGCACGCTGCAAGCGGCGCGTACAGTTTTCCCATTCGCTTTCCATGCACTGCGGTTTGCGGCAGTCGAACTCACAGAGGGCATCATCCTCAGGAACCCAGCCGACAAACTGTCCCTGGACCCAATCCCAGATGTTCTGAAGGAGGTTCATGGAGCCACCCCGACTGCTTTCAGCTTCACCCGCACTTTAAGGGACGTTTCCTGGTCCGCCATGCTACAGCACTGTTCTGATGCTGAAGACGAACGCCCGATCTGCTTGCTCCTTAAGAATGTTGGCGATGGTGCGCCGCGCGATCTCACGGCCCAGTTTTGCGAGAGCTCACTGTATTCTCCGGTAGCCCCCATCACGGTTCTCGGTGGCCACCACTTCGCGCATGAAGGTCATCCGCCTTCCGCTAGGTAGCTTATCCGCTTTCTCGAGGGGCCCTGAGAACGTGCGAGGCTTAGAGAAAAATCAGCCACCTACCGCTGAGACGAGAAGTGGTTTTGGTTTCCTCCTGCCCAGTCAACATCCTACCACAAGTATTGAACAGCCAGAGACATTTTTTCACGTGACAATATTTCTGTGGGCCGGCCAGTGGTCACAATCCCGCTGGTAGCCCTCAGTGACCGTTCCTTTGTGGAGGCGGCCCAGAACCTTCGATCTCAAGGTCCTCTCTGGAAACCAGACCCCCGACCGTGCCTCCAGACTGGTCGTTAGGTATATCGTCAGAAATCCATTCCACCGTGACCTGAGAATGACCGCCCGTTACGCCTACCTTACCGACACCCAGGTGCAGGGTGCGGTCGCGGCTCTGGACGCGGTTTTCGACGCCACGCGCTACCCCAGCGCTACCAAGGAAATTTGCGAGGGTGAGGAAATCGCTGTAAATGCTTGAAAAGGTTTGGCGTCCCCGGCGGGATTTGAACCCGCGTTACCGCCGTGAAAGGGCGACACAGATTGGTAACTTATAGAAAACTAAGGCACGGATGGCTTAAGTTAACACGTTTAGGCACCCATGGAAATCGTTATCGAACCCTTATCGAACCCTTGCCGCAGGTGGGATCATGTTGCATCCTCGGCCCGCTCGGCGCACGCAGCTTCAAGGCCCTCCGTCAGAGATTGCCGCGCGGTGACCAGTGCCCTTGCCAATGCATTATCATTGGACTTTGATCTTACCTTGGGCCAGGTCGCGAAGGGTTGCCTCGATATCCCTCAGGTTTTCAAGCATTACCTTGGCTTCGGTAGAGCGCTCGTCGAGTTCTTCAGCGAAGTCAGCGCCCGAGGGGTACAGGAACTCGATGTAGTCCAGTTCGTCCAGGTCTAGGATGAATCATGTAATTCGTCGGGATCCATGTTGGGCCACGCCAGTTACATTCTCCGTTACGGGTTCCCTGATAGTAGTCCGGCTCGGTCCTGGCATAACTGGCGACAGGGTATTCCAGCCAAAATTCCTTTGCATTCAAGAGATGCTCATAAATAAGCCTTTTCGCGCGCCGCGGAGTGGCGACCCCAGCCCATAGTGGAGTGAATCCCGCAATTGATTTGACCCTGACGCTTTCCCCTGTTTTTTCGTTCCGGTCGTAGTAGAACCCCCCTTTTCATCCCAGAAGACCTCATTGATCAACTCGGAGAGATGACGAGCGTGTTCTGTGTACATCACTTGATCCGAGGTTTTACCTAACTTGCCGACGATAATCGCCATTGCTCTGAGTTCTCGAACCAGATAGCAGGCAAGATCAACTCCTTCATCCTGATAGGAATCCAGGTCGCCAGCACGGGAAATTTGATTGTCCATGCCGCTGGCGTCAGAACTATTCCAAACGGGCAGCCCATTGTGGTCTGCATCGTACTGAAATCATCGCTGAAGGTATTTCTGCAGGCGCGCGTAATACCGCGCACGGAGCCACTCGTAGTCATCTCCATTTTGCTTTGAACCTAACACTGCAATTTGAGCCAGGAAGGGTTTGAACATCTGGGCAGGTCTCGGGTAGGTAATGCCGATGGTGCGCGATACGAAACCATCAGGCTGTTGTCGATCAAGAAACACTTTGAAATTCGTGAAATTATATCGGCTTATTCCGTAATAGGACAGATATATATTCTCGAAGTATAAATCCCAGTCGTAATATTCTCCGTACGCATATCCAGTAAGAAGCTTTCCGTCTGAATCAGGGAAATCGTGCAGCCCCTTAGTTGCAATGTCGCTGTTCAGACTCTGCAATCGTGTGATAAGCCCTCGATAATCCGCTTCGCCGATCATTGACTTCAATGGGTTGACACTTGTTGCCCCGCGCCATGCTTCGCTTGGATGCGTTGTTTGTAGAGCTAGAAACACCAGACTCAGAAGAATCGATTTGAACATTGTCTCCGCGGTACAAAATGGCAGGCAGTTCACCGCTCCTGAACCACCTCCGGAATTGCACCTCCACTCCACGCCTTCGCCCCGGTCTGTGTCAATTTTTGGGCGGCATCGTCCCAGTGCAGGTGGGTGATCTGGCAGTCGCCTTTCTCGTACGCATATGTCTGCCCATCATCATTGTAGAGCGTGAAATCCCCATCTGCCCCCGAATAAACCCTCATATGCGCGATGCTCTGCTTGTCATGCGTGCTCTCGACGGCGCTCCCCAGTGGTACAATCGAACCCGCCTTTACGAAAAGTGGGATCGTTTCGATCGGCGCACTTACTTGGATCGTCTGCCCGCCCTCGAACCGCTTGTTTGTCCAGTAGTCGTACCATGCCGTTCCCGCAGGCAGATAAATGCTTTTCGTGGTTTGTCCCTGGGAGGTTACCGGCGCGACCAGAAACGCAGGTCCGAACATATACTCATCACCAATCTCCGCCACCTTGAGGTCGTTTGGAAAATCCATAAACAATCCACGCATAAATGGAGCCCCGGTCTCGTGCGTGTAGTACCCGAGCGAGTAGACATACGGCATCAGTTCGTACCGCAGCCGAAGATATTTCTCCAGGATCGGCTCGGCCTGTTTGCCGTAAGACCATACCTCATTATGCGGCCGCGTACCATGCGTTCTAAAGTTCGGCTGAAAGACCCCATATTCGTACCACCGCACATACAACTCTGGATAGTCATCATAGCCTTCGACATTGTCACGCGCATCGGAGGGATCGATCAGCGGTATATGCTGAGGCACATGGAACTTCGGCAGAGACTGCCATCCGCCGATATCGTTTCCCCAGTACGCAATTCCCGACGCGGTTACGTTCAGACCTGTGGGAATTTGCCGCCTCAGCGCGTCCCAGGTGGGGAAAATATCGGAGGACCAGAAGATTGCTCCGTTATGCTGTGCGCCGAGATATGCATCGCGAGAGAGGATCAGCGCTCGCCTGTCCGGCATGTCCTTACGTATCCCATTGTAAAATGCCGCGGTGTGGAACAGCGGATACACATTGAAATACTGCGTTCCCGGTCCAGTCTTGAAATAGCTCCCAATGGGAGGCAAGTCCGGCTCGGTCTCGTCAGCCCAGAAGGAATCGAACCCTTTGCTTGCGATATCGTCGCGCACCACACTCCAGTACCACTTCGCCGCATCTGTGTTGGTTGTATCGATGTCCGATCCCTGACTGTCGTAGGGCAGCCCATCCTCCGGCGTGCCATCCGCGTGATGCAGGAACCACCCATTCTGCTTCACCGTGTCGTAGTAGCGCGTCCCCGGCTTGAAACGCGGCCATATGCTGATCATCGTCTCGATGTTCATTGCATGAAGCTGGCGATTCATCTCTGCCGGATCCGGCCACGCCTCCTTGATGAAGTCCATCTGGCCCATACCAGTGTAATAAAACCAATCCAGCACCAGCATATCGATCGGCAAATGACGCTCACGATATCCCCTGGCCACAGCCAGCATTTCAGCCTGTGTCGAATATCGCTGCTTGCACTGGATCAACCCGTACGCCCACTTTGGCAGCATTGGCGTATCCCCTGTCAGCAGCCGATACCCGGCATAGATCTCGTCCGTCGTCGCACCCGCCACGACAAAGAACGAAACCCTTTGCCCCACCTGTGACATCCACTTTGTCTGTTCATTGAATCCAGCTAGAATGGTTGTCTTCGATGGATTGTCCCAGAGCAGACCATACCCCTTGTTTGTTACCAAGAAAGGAACGCAGAAGCTTGGTCCGCCCGCCGACTGATAATCCGCCCAGCACTCGACCTTATGCCCTCGATGGTCGAGATACCCCTCCTGATTCTGTCCCAATCCATAGTAATGCTCATCGTCGGGCGACCTGAACGTGGCGCCCACCCGATGTCCCCAAAGCCGGGTGCTGCGCCAAGAGCTGGGGGAAGTGGCCAAACTCTCAAAAACTGTGCGGGAGTATCTGGCCGAAGTCGAGCAAGAGAATCCGGTGACCGATCCCGGCGATCGGGAGCCGACTCCGAGCTCCGCGGCGGCACGCTTCGTCTCGGCGACCGACCCGGAAGCTTGCTGGGCAGGCAAGGGAGGACCGGCGGCGCCCTCCTACTATGACCACTATCTGATCGACAACGCCCACGGTATCATCCTGGGCGTGGAAGCGACGCCGGCCCGCTTCCGGCAGGAGATGTTGGCAGCGCGCCGCATGCTGGAGCAAGTGAAGGGACGGTGGGGAATCTGTCCCGAGAGCTTGGGCGCAGACAAGGCGTATGGAAGCGGTGAGTTTCTAGCCTGGCTGCTGGAGCGGAACATTCAGCCCCACATTCCAGTCATTGATCGCCGCCATCAGACGCCTCGGTACTTCACTCAAGACCAGTTTCAGTACGATCCCGAGGAGAATGCCTATCGTTGTCCGCAAGGTCAGATGGTGCGGTATCGCGGACTGGGCGTGCTGACTCAGAGTTACCTTTACCGGACGAGCGAGTCGCAATGCCGGGCATGTGCCATGAAGAGGAAATGCACCCGGGGAGCCAATCGCAGAATCTCCGTGAGTTGGTACGAACCGGCCCGGCAGGCGGCACGGGAACTGGCCAAGACAGCCGCCTACCAGCAGTCGAGACGAGAACCGAATAAGGTGGAAGCGCTCTTTTCGGAACTGAAGCAGCGGGTCGGGCTACGGCAAGTGCGTTTACGCGGGCTCTGGAACGTGGCCGAACAGTTCTATTTGGCGGCGACCGCCCAGAATCTGAAACGGCTGGCGCGGTGGCTGACGCAGCGGGAGCCCGCGCCCACCCTCTGCACCGCATAAGGGACTCCACGGCCGAAGGCAACTTGGCCGAGAGGATTGATTAGGTAAAGGAGGGAAGGAAAGAGAAAGCAAAGCACAACGGAATAGATCAGCTCGTCACCCCTCGAAACCCCTCCACTGCTTCTTGAGCACACTTTTTCAACAGAATCAGATGATTTTGGGCGCCCAGCCGGCAGCCCCAACGAGGGTCGCCTCTGGAATCATTGACAGCTTAAATCCGTGCTACCGCCGTGAATGGGCCTCTGATGAGATTCGGCCAGCTTTGCCTGACCTTTGCCAGCTTTGGCGACCCATGCGCTACCAGATTATGCGCTAGCGCGGCTGGCCTCACCTGGAACCCTTCGGTTAACAGTTGCCCGAAAGCCTTCTAGCGACAAGCAGTGAGGCATGGTGAGACGCTGCCACACGTCGCTCAAACCCGCGTGTTTATTGGCGGGTCCGCGAGTCCGGCTCTTGCTACCTGTGATGAGGCGTTTTGAAAGAGGTGGGGCACAAAATGGGGCGCAATTTTCCAGCGCGGTCCGGCGCTGGCAGGATGTACGGCTCACCCCGTGGCTGCCGGCAGCTCCAAGCGTCGAAAACCCCACGCGCGGTTGCGTTCGGAGGCGCTCAGGTGTAATCTGACGGTTATTTAGAATCGAAAATGGGAATTCCGGTTGAATCCGATTCGGCGAGGTTCGGCAAAGTCGATTTGTGAAGTGGCTGTAAGTATTGTTCATCACCTGATCTGTTTTGACAATTCGCTGTTTCCGCTGGGCTGGGGCGGAATGAACATCGCCGCGTATTTTCACAACAACTCCGTGGCGAAGCGCGGCGGGAAGCTGGACGTGGTGGCCAACGTGAAGGATGTGCCGGACCGTCTTGCCAGGGCGGTGGTTGCGGATTACGAGCGCGGCCTGACCAGCGGGATTATGCCGTGGCAGTCGGAGACGTGCATCGGAGAGTGGCACTACAATCGCGGGCTTTACGAAGAGGCAGGAGAATTCGGCGGCTACCTGCATCCGCGGGACGCGATTCATTGGCTTGTGGACACCGTCAGCAAGAACGGAACCTGCGTGCTGAACATCCCCGGAAGGCCGGACGGGACGATCGACGCCAAGGAGATCGCGGTTCTGGACAGGATCACGGCGTGGATGAGCGTGAACGGCGAGGCGATCTATAAAACGCGGCCGTGGAAGATTTATGGAGAAGGACCGACGAAGATTTCGGCCGGGTCGTTTCACGGGGAAAGTGCCGCCAGTCTCGGAGCGAATGACGTGCGGTTCACGCGGAGCAAGGACAGCCGGGTGCTTTATGCCATCCTCCTTGGTCTTCCAAGCGGAGAGATGACCATCGAAGCTCTCGGGCTTTCGAGAGCCAGCGCTCCGGGCAAGATCGCGAAGGTGGAGGTGCTGGGATCGCAGCAGGCTCCCGTGTGGAAGCAAGCGGAGAACGGTCTGACGGTGGAAGTGCCGAAAGGGATCGCGGGAATTCCGGAGTACGGCGTAGCCTTGAAAGCTCACTTGGTCTGAGCCTTGCTGCTTTGCTCGCGCCGGTAAGACTCGCCTTCAAGATGGCCCAGGGAGTGATCCAATGGTACAGGTAAGCACATTGACACGGCGCCAAGCAGTGCAAGGCATCGTGGGAACTGCCGTGGCCGCGACGGTCCGGTGTTCTCACGACCCTTGGGCCTTTCCCATGCCGGATGCACAAGGCGGAATTCCCACGATCATGATGGAGATGCTTCTGTACTCGCGTCCCGGCATTATCGAGGTGCTTCCTGCTCTTCCCCCGACGCTCGTGAAGGGTTCGATCAAGGGAATGCTGGCCCGTACCTTCGCCAGGATCAACCAACTAACGTGGGACATGGAGGCCAGAATCGTGGAGTTGACGGTGACCTCGGTGAAAAAGCAGGACGTCACCTTGATTGCTCGCTACGGGATCGAAGAGATCACCGCGCCCGCCGGAGTGTTGGCGGCACAGCTGAAACCGGGCACGGCCAACTGCGATCTGCATTTGCCGGAAGGAAAAGCTGTGAGACTCCATCTCAAGCTGGGCGCACACAAACCCATTGAATGGGTGGCACAGGCGGCTCAGGCCTGAACTCGGCGCATCGTTGCGCCCGGAATGTTGTCACACGCGGCGGCTTGGAGGTCGACCTGGATTGGGACGCCGGCAAGCTCAGTACCGCCACCATACGCAGCGTGGGCGGCAGCACAGCGAGGGTTGATTATTCGGGTTTCACTCTCCCCCTCACATTATCGCCCGGCACGGGGGTTACGCTCACCGCGCCGAGGGCAAGCTGCGGATGTCTACACCACACGCCGTACAATCGTTCCCGGGCATTTCCCACTAAGAATCCGCGGAGTTGTCCGCTCGTTCCGCGGGAGGCATGCATGAAGGGCGACGAGACTATGAAATTCAACAGGCGAAAAGTACTTTCCGTGATCGCGGGGGCGCCCGCGCTCCTTTTGTCCCACAAATCCCTCGCACATAGCTCCGTTCTCAACGGACCGTTCGACGGAACGCGTGAGGCTCTAGCCGCGGCAGCCACAGACGAACCGCCCAGCCCCGTGCTGGAAATAGCTCCCGGCCCATTCAAGGGCACACGCGAGTCGCTCCGAGAATGGCAGATCCCTGAATGGTACCGCGACGCCAAGTTCGGGATTTGGGCGCATTGGGGGCCGCAGTCCGCCATCGAATATGGAGACTGGTACGCCCGCAACATGTACATACAGGGGCACAAGCAGTACGAATATCACGTAAAGGTCTATGGGCATCCGACGAAAGTCGGGTATAAGGATGTAATTCCGGTATGGAAGGCCGACAAGTTCGATCCCGATCACTTATTACAGCTCTATAAGAAGGCCGGGGCGAAGTACTTCTGTAGCATGGCTGTACATCACGACGGATTCGACCTGTGGGACTCCAAGTATCAGCCGCGCTGGAACTCCGTCGCAATGGGGCCGAAGAGAGACATCGTCGGTGCCTTCAAAAAGGCCGCCGAAAAGGAGGGGCTCCGCTTTGCCGTGAGCGAGCACCTCGCCCCTAGTTACCACTGGTTCTCTACATCGCACACGAGCGACAAGACCGGGCCGCTGGCCGGAGTGCCCTACGACGGCGCCAATCCGGCCTTTGCGGACCTCTATCACGATCTGCCGAAAGACTATCCCTACGGGCAGCGGGTCAATGACCGTCAGGCACCGGATCCCTGGAAATTGCATTACTTCAGACGGATCAAGGATCTCGTCGACAATTACCAACCCGACCTGCTTTACACCGATGGAGACATCTTCTTCGAACAATACGGCTTGGCGATCGTAGCGAACCTCTACAATCTCGACGCCAAACGCCACGGAGGCCGCTGCGAAGCCGTATACACCAGCAAGCTCGCGAGCGATTGCCAAACCGGGACATGCGTGCTCGACTGGGAGCGCGGCGTGGCTGCAGGCATCTCGGCCAACCCCTGGCAGACCGACACCTGTATCGGCGACTGGCACTACAACAGGGAAGCAAAGTACAAAACACCCAAGCAGGTCATCGACCTGCTGGTCGACATCGTAAGCCGCAATGGAAACCTGATGCTCAACTTCCCGCTCCCGAATAGCGGCGAACTCGATTACGAGGAGTTGGTCATTCTGGACGAAACCGCGAAGTGGATGGCCATCAACAGCGAGGGGATTCACGCAACGCGGCCGTGGAAGACCTTTGGCGACGGTCCGGCGGCCACGGCGCCGCCCTCCAGCGGCGGCACACGGTTCAATGAAGCCGGACGCCACGACTTAACTGCGGAGGAAGTGCGCTTCACGACCAAGGGCGACACGATGTATGCATTCATCATGGGCTGGCCGGAGAAGCAGGCCGTTGTCAAGCCGCTGGCCACTACGAGCACGTTCTCGCCGCCCAAGATCCAGAATGTCGAACTGTTGGGATACAAAGATAAGGTGAGGTGGACCCAGGACGAAAATGGCCTCACGGTGTTGATGCCGAAACAGAAACCCTGCGATCACGCTATCACACTGAAGATCGTGTAGGTGAGGCGGTGGTCAGCCCAGTCAGTTGGAGAAGAAAGATGAATCGTCGAACGTTTCTCATCTCATCAGGTGCGGCCGGTGTTGGCGCTCTGTTTGCGCCACATGCTTTGGGTCAAATATCGGAGACGACTCTCGGGGAGAGGTTCTCCTGGAATGGCGGTCAACTGCGATTTGATTTCTCCATCATGGGAGGCCGCCTCAGGCAGCACATGTTCTTGCCAGCCGGAGTGGAGTCCCTCCAGGACTCGATGCTCCGGTGGTCTGGGGTAGAGGTGGCTCTTCTGTGCAGCGGCGAAGACGCCCCTGATTCCGGAATGAAGCAATCCGGAGGATCGCCTGGCGAGCGTCTGAAGTTTGTCGAAAAACGCGAGCAGCAAGACGATAGGGGTAAGAGTCTGATTCTGCTGCATACGGACCACAACCTTCACTTGAATGTTCAGTCTCACTACGAAGCATTCGATGGTCTCTCAGTTATCCGGCGCCATGTGGAGATCACCAACGCAGGTGAACAACCCATTGGCATCGAGTATCTCAGCTCGGCAATGCTTCACGGTTTGGCCGATCCGATGCATTACGACCGCGAGCTGAGGATATGGCTGGCTTACAACAGTTGGATGGCGGAAGGTCAGTGGCACAGCTTTCGCCCATCGGAGCTCGGCTTTGTCGAGAACATGCGGACCAGTTGGTCACAGGCATCGGCGGGCAGCGTTGGGAGCTGGTCTACCGAGAAGTATCTTCCGATGGCGGTTGTCGAAAACACGAACCTCGGCGTTGCGTGGTTTTGGCAAATCGAACATAACGGCTCGTGGTACTGGGAAGTTTCGAACCTTGCAGAGAGAGGTATTCGCGCCTCCGACGTTTACGCCTATCTGGGAGGCCCCGATCAGCTCCACTCGCAAGCGTGGAAGAACCTGGAACCTGCGAAGACTTACCGAACAGTGCCTGTCGCGATCGGATGTGTACGTGGCGGATTCCAGGAGGCCGTGCAAGCGTTGACCGAGTATAGAGAACAAGTCTGCGTTCGGAAGAGACCGGCGCAACGTGTGACCTGCCCGGTCATCTTCAACGATTACATGAATTGTCTGTGGGGCGATCCGACAGAGGAGAAGGAGCTACCTCTCATCGACGCCGCAGCTTCCGTCGGCTGTGAGTATTTTGTGATCGACGCCGGCTGGTACGCCGAGCTGAACGAGGACTGGTCCTCTACGGTTGGACTGTGGCAGCCCTCGAAAACGCGATGGCCAAATGGAATTCGTTTCGTGCTGGACCGGATTCGCGAAAAAGGGATGATCCCGGGCCTGTGGCTTGAGCCAGAGGTGGCGGGCAAGCGTTCAACGTTGGCGGCAAAACCGGATAGCTGGTTCTTCATGCGCCATGGCCGGCGCGTTGTGAAGAATTCCCGTCTTCTCCTAGACTTCCGCAACCCGGAAGTGCGGAGCTATCTCGACAATGTCATCGAACGGCTAGTGAAAGAGTACGGCGTTGGTTACATCAAGATGGACTACAACACCGATACGCTTGAGGGAACCAGCCAGAACGCCGACAGCCTAGGTCAGGGCCTGCTGGAACACAACCGCGCAGTTCTGAGCTGGCTGGATGGATTACTCGATAGGTATCCGGACCTTGTTATCGAGAACTGCGGAAGCGGAGGCGGCCGGATGGATTACGCAATGCTCTCCCATGCCCAGCTTCAATCCTGCACGGATCAGGAAGAGTATCTCCGCATGCCAGCAACCGCGACGGGAGCCTCTGCAGGAGTCATCCCGTCCCAGCTTGCTCTCTGGTCCTATCCGCGTCAAGGTGCAGATGCCGACCAGGCAAGCTTCAACATGGTGAATGCCATGCTGCTACGCATTCATCAGAGCGGGAACCTGGCCTCTCTTGCGCCAGATGCAGCGGCCCAGGTGAAGCAGGGCATACGCGTCTACAAGGAAGTTATTCGTGAACACATTCCCGAAGCGGTGCCTTTTTATCCTCTGGGGATGGCCGATGTGACAAACCCTGTAAAGCCGATTGCCGTCGGTATCCTCTCGCCAAAACAGTCTTTTGTAGCAATCTGGCGTATCGACGGCGATGCAGATGTTCGTATTCGAACAACAGCAAAGCGCGCCGAGATTGTGTACCCCACGGATCTCGGAGTCAAAGTAAATCAGTCCGGTGAGGACTGCGTTGTGACTTTCCCGAGGTCGAGGATGGGGTGCATTCTTTCAATTTGAAACTGATATTGCCTCGCAATTCTTGAATCGAAGAGGGGCTACGGCTTCGGCTCCTTCTTCACGACAGAAGTTCAACTGCTCAACCACCATGATCAGTTCTTGAATCGGTCCCAATTTTCGGAGAACAGTAATGTGCAAACACTCTTCGCTCCGCTATCTCGCGCTTTCCGTTGTGGCGTCTCTTTGCATGGTGCTCTATTGCCACGCGGAGAATCCCATCATACAAACCAATTACACCGCCGACCCAGCCCCGCTTGTGTACAAGGGCACGGTCTATCTCTACACGAGCCACGATGAAGATGACGCCATCGAATTCCACATGCTCAACTGGAAGCTCTACACTTCCACGGACATGGTGAACTGGACGGATCACGGAACCGTCGCATCGCTGGCGACTTTCCCGTGGGCAGTTCAGAGTAACGACGCATGGGCCCCACAAGCGATTGAAAGAAACGGCAAGTTTTACCTGTATGTTCCGATTAGCGTGCCGGGATGGCCCAAGAACGTCATCGCCGTCGCCGTGTCGGATAGTCCTTTTGGTCCTTTCAAGGACGCGCTGGGGCATGCGCTGATTGACAAAGCGGTAGGGAATATCGATCCGACCGTTTTTATCGACGACGACGGCCAAGCCTACCTTTACTGGGGAAACCCGAATCTCTGGTATGTGAAGCTGAACAAGGACATGATTTCGTATTCGGGTGACATTGTAAAAGTCGACTCAAAGCCGGAGAACTACCAGGAAGGCCCATGGTTTTATAAACGGAACGGCAAGTATTACATGGTGTATGCATCTCACTGTTGCCCCGAAGGCATTGGATACGCCATGAGCAGCAGCCCCACCGGTCCGTGGGAATACAAGGGAATGATCATGAATCCGGACAGTAGGTCCTCCGGGAATCATCCGGGAATCATCGATTACAAAGGGAGTTCCTATGTCTTCGGCTTCAATTACGCGCTGAATTTCGCCCTGACGAGTATCCATCGTGAAAGGCGTTCCATCTGCGTGGCGAAATTCACTTACAACCCCGACGGCACGATCACGACGATTCCCTGGTGGAACAAAGCGGGTGTTCCACAGGTTGGCACCTTGAATCCGTTTCAGCGCACAGAAGCGGAAACCATCGCTTGGGAATCTGGAGTCAGAACCGCGCAGGATGACAAGATTGGCGTATACGTCACCCACATCGCAAACGGCGGTTACATCAAGGTACGCGGCGTGGATTTCGGCGATCATCAGGCGTCGAGCTTTATTGCCAACGTCGCCAGCGGTTCCAATGGAGGGGTCATTGAACTGCGTTTAGATAGCATCGATGGGCCTGTAATCGGCTCTCTGCGAATTTCATACACCGGCGGATGGGATAAGTGGCAAACCAAAACAACTACCGTGTCCGGCGCAACTGGAACACACGACCTCTATTTCTTATTTAAAGGCGGTGCGACCGGGCAACTCTTCAACTTCGATTACTGGAAGTTTGAGAAGAAGAGTACCAGTCGTCATCTGGTTCGCCAATAATACTATGTCATCCCTTTCAGGAGAAAAGGATCCATGGTGAGCCTGCCGCCTTCTTCGCGGACCCTCTTCGTGCTCTCTGCCACGATTTGCCTCTTACCCGCTCTGTCCGGGGCGCAGGTTGCAGTAGAAACCGGCAAAGCTGGTAGCTCTCAAGGTGGGATCAAAGCGGTATACTTCGACGTCTCGCAGCTGCACCACGATGCTGCGTCCAACGGAGACACCTGGGACTATGCCTGGGCCGATGACGACGCGCTCTATTCGTTCAACTGCGACGGGCGCGGCTACGGCAAAGAGGGGCGCAACGTCAGCTTTAACAAGCTGGTGGGCGATCGCTGGAATGAATTGACCGGGATCTCCGTGAATCCCATGGATTACGGCAAGGGCGGCGAGAGGGCGGCGAATCTCTCTAACTGGAAGACGACGGGCGCGGACTCGATTGACGGCGCCCTCTATGCATTCGTCGCCAATAACTGGTACGGAGACCAGAATGCCTACGGTGGCCCGGAGCCGGACCACAACATTCGCCAGACCGTCAAGAACATGAGCCTGATCCGCTCCGCCGATCATGGCAGAACGTGGACCCGGGATGCCGCCACGAACTACGCCCATCCCATGTGGACGAGCCGCAAGTTCAGTACAGCATTCTTTGTAAAGTACGGAAAGGACGGCGGCAACACTCGCCAGGACGATCAGGACAAATACGTCTATGCAATCTCGAATGACGGCTATTGGAACTGCGGCTCCCACTTTTATCTGGGTCGTGTGCCTCGCTCTCAGATCGCCCGCCTGCAGGCCTCGGATTGGGAATTCTATGCCGATGGCAAGTGGACCCGCGACGTCGAAGCGGCCACGGCGCTTCCCGGATTCGCCAATGGACAAATGAAAGAAACTATGGGAAGCCCCTTGTGGGTTGCGAGGCTTCACAAATACGTCACTGTCACATGGTTTGATCCGGGCACAACGGAAAGATGGCATTTTCCCCAAAATGTGACTTTCGCCCTTTACGAGGCTGATCATCCGTGGGGGCCATGGACCTGGGTCGGCGAGAAATCCGCTTCCGATTTCATCGCCGACCGCAAGAGCCGCATCCATCGGTGGTACGGCCCGTCACTCTGTCCCCGCTTCATTACGGAGAACCAGGATGGCAGCGTTACTGTGATCCTCACGTTTTCCGGCCAGACCTGGGAAGGCACACCTCAGAGTCTCTATAAGAACAACTCTCTTCCTGTCACGTTCTATACCTCTGCGCTGCCAAAAGAAGTAACAAACTTCAACGATGCCGATGCGAGGTTCTCCGGCGATTGGACCTACGAACCGAATACTGGGCGGGGCGACTACGATAACGATGCCCATACGACTACCACACCCAATGCCGAAGCGGATTTTGACTTCACAGGAAGCGGCATTGAGTTGCTGTCCGAGAAGAGCAGAGACATGGGCACAATTGAAGTCGTGCTGGACGGCCAATCCAGGGGAACCGTCTCCCTCTACCAGGACCCCATGCCCCTCCTCTATCAGGTCGAGGTCTACCGGAATCTGGGCCTGGCTCCTGTCCGACACAGCTTGCGCGTGATCAACCGCTCCCGGCACGGTAAGCGCATCGTGATCGATGGTTTCCGGGTCTACGGGGCGATGGACTTCGATTCCAGCTCCCACTATTGGATTCGCAATCGGGAGACCGGCGACGTGCTCCTCTTTCGCAATGGGGTCTTGACTGCTGCCCCCAACAAATTGACTGGAGACCGTACGGAGTGGCAGATCCACCGAACAGACCAGGGCCTATACGGACTAGCGCTCGTCAATCTGCAGCGGGCGCTCGGCAATAGTGACGTGGATGGACGCGCCGCGCTGGTCCCTGTCACAGCCGATCCCGGGAGGGCTCACACACTCTGGAGGATCCGCCCGGTCGGCAACGGCACGTTTTCGATCGTGAACGGTGCCACGGATCTCTCGCTAAGCGAGGTGCCCGCTGCTCCGTCCCAGTCCTCTCTCGCCCAATTGCAATACATGGGCCGTGACGCTCAAAAGTGGGAGATCGTCAGGAGCGACGCTGCAGCCAATTAGCCCGCCGGTTCAGAGTGTCTGAGCGATTGCCATTGCGTCGATTCAGCAATTCGGACTATGTCCTAGGCCAATGAACTCATTGAGCTTTGGCTGAGCTTCAGCGAGGGATTACTCCTACCCTCACAGCGATGGAGGGAGCGACGGACATGTGGAAAGCAAACGAGCAGTCTCTCAGAGTACCGGGAAACAGGCTTTACTTCAGCCAGCTTGAGCCTCTCACCATTTCTCGACGCGCGATCGTCTGTGCGCGCCTTGACGCCGGGGATTAATCGTATTAGGAATAGGAGTGCCGATGGGCGGAGGAAAGGTGCAGATCTCGTTTGAGGTGGATGTGCCAGCGCTTGTTGCTCGAAGGCTGTCGATGCGACGGCGATTTGTGTGGAAGATACTGGCTTGGGGGCTGGGTTCGGGGTTTCTGACCGCGTTGCTCGCGGGGTCGGCGATGGCCCAAGACGTGTCGCTGGTGTTGGAGCGCGATGGGCGGTTGATTTCGCTGGTCCCCTATGCTGAGAACATTTTGCGGGTGACCATGAGCACCGTCAAGACCGCCGCGACCGGCGCTCCGGGATACGGGATTCTGGCAACACCCTCGGCGGAGGGATGGACGCACGAGCGCGATGCAGAAGGCGACGACGTATTCCGATCGGCGCGGATGGTGGTGCGTGTGGTGCCAAGCGATCTTCCGAAGGACAAGCTGCCGCAGCAGATGCCGCTTGATGCCCTGAATCGTCAGCTCCGCGAGCAGTACTTTGGAGGAGGGGGCACCGGATATGCTCCGCATAACGATGCGTTGCTGGTGACGACGGGGGACGGCAAGATGCTACTGCATATGCGCACCTGGGGGATGGCGCCGGAAAGCGCGGAAGTAGCCCGGGCGGACCTTGCCGATAAGGGGTACAGGGTGGCGGCCATGTTCGACTCGCCCGCCGACGAGCACTACTACGGACTGGGGCAGCAGCAGAAGGGCTGGATGGACCTGCGGGATCACGAGATCCGCTGTTGGCATGACTACTCGGCAATTGGCGGCGAGGATGTGTGCGTGCCATTTGTGGTCTCCAGCCGTGGCTACGGTCTGGTCTGGGATAACCCATCCAAAACGACGGTGGATCTGGGATTCAACGGTCAGAATGTGTGGTCGTCAGAGGTTGGAGATCGCGTATCGTATTTCGTCATCGCGGGGCAGACCAGCGATGAGATTTACGAGGGCTACCGACTGCTGACCGGCGTGACGCATATGCTGCCGAGGGCGGCTTACGGGTACATCCAGAGCAAGGCGATCTACCCGACGCAGCAGCAAATTCTGGATGTGGCGAAAGGATATCGCGAGAGGAAGTTGCCACTGGACGTACTTGTAGTGGACTTCCTGAACATGACGAAGCAAGGCGAACTCGACCTGGACCCGAAGCGCTGGCCGGATCCGGCGGCGATGAATCATCAATTGCATGCGATGGATGTGAGGACACTGCTGAGTGTGTGGCCACATTTTGCGCCGGGGACTCAGTTCTATGACATGCTGCAGAACAAAGGCTGGCTGGTGCATACGCCGGACAGAAGGCCGGATCTGGGATGGGCCAAGAAAACGATCGGACCGAATATCGACACGACGAATCCCGAGGCTGCGAGGTGGTTCTGGGAGGAGGTTCGCGACCGGTACGTGAAACCGTGCGGGTTCGATTACATCTGGCTGGACGAAACGGAGCCGGATATCGACCCTGCCGGGGATGTGTTCTCGATCGGCTCAGGGACTCGCTTTTATAACGCTTATCCGCTCTTTCACACGGCCTCGGTGTACGAAGGCTTCCGCCGGGATTTTGGAGATAGCCGGCGAGTCATGATCCTGGCCCGGGCGGCGTATTTGGGCGCTCAGCGCAACGGCACAGTGTTCTGGTCGAGCGATATCGTTTCGACTTGGGACATGCTGAAACGCTCGATCCCTGCGGGGCTAAACTTCACCGCGACCGGACTGCCCTACTGGGACACAGACATCGCAGGCTTCTTCTCACCAGCGATCCCGGCCGACTATCATGCAGCACACAAACCGTTGATCGAAGGACCGGATGCACGTGAAACGGTTGGGAACTACGAAGACTACCCCGAACTATTTGTGCGGTGGTTCGAATGGGGCTCGTTTCAGCCAATCATGCGGGCGCATGGCGAGAGGATGCACAACGAAGTGTGGTCGTACGGCGAGCAGGCGGAGCCGATCCTCGCGAAGTATCTGAAGCTGCGCTACCAACTTCTGCCCTACACCTACTCGGTTGCCTATCAGAGCTACCAGACTGGCGCTCCGTATATGAGGGCGCTGTTCATGGACTTTCCGGGGGATCTCAAGGCTGCAAATATCCCGGATGAGTATATGTATGGGCCGGCTTTCCTGGTCGCTCCGGTGACCGAACAGGGCGCAACACACCGGACAGTTTATCTGCCGGCGGGTTGTGACTGGTATAACTACTGGACGAATGAGCGGATGCACGGCGGACAGACGATTGTGACGGACGCTCCCATCGATACCCTGCCGCTGTTTGTACGGACGGGAAGCATTGTGCCGATGGGCTCGGACGTGCAGAGCGCACAGGAGCCGCAGACGATTGCGTCGATCAGGGTGTACCCGGGAGCGAATGGAAGCTTTACTCTCTTTCAGGACGACGGCAAGACCTATGCATATGAAAAAACCGGCGGCTCGGTCACGAAGCTGATATGGGAAGACGCTGCGCGTCAGCTGAAGCACGAAGGGGCCTCGGCTTGGACTGGACCAGATCAGTCGGTAGTGATGGTGGTAGGCAAGTAGGGCTTGGCATCACAGATTCCTTAGGTATGCTGCCGTTACTCTCAACGAGTGCGTAATCCCCGAGTATAAAATCGACCGGCATCAGTTCGAAACGCGTTAAGGCCTGTTCGCAACAGGTGACGATCCTGAGGTGCGAAAAAGCTCTGGCCCGAGGGCGACGCGCTGGGCCAGCGCATCCAATGGGCCGAAAGCGGCACTCCCACGGCCGCCGGTGGAGGGAGCGGCACCATGGGCGTCAGCGACGACATCGCCAGACGCGCCGACGACCCCCCATCGGTCGAGGTTGTTGGGATCGTGCCCGCTACCCGCTGGGAACTCTTCCAGTCGGCGGTCGGCGGCCAAATCTTCGTCCCCTTCGCGCAAGATTTTCGAAGCAACATCTTCTTCCATGTGCGCACCGCGCCAGGCGCCGCCGGAGCAGACGCTGCCTTATTTGAACTCCTTCGCCGGGAGGTTCGCTCCGCTGCGCCCGGCGTGCCGATCTTCACGGTGAAAACCTTCCGCCAGCACTTCGACACCAACATGCAACTCTGGATCGTCCGGGCAGCCGCCGCGATGGTTTCCCTCTTTGGCGGTCTGGCATTGGTTCTCGCTGTCGTGGGTGTCTACGGGGTCATGGCTTACGCGGTGGTCCGGCGCACACGCGAGATCGGCATCCGCACGGCGCTCGGCGCTGAGCCGGGCACCGTGCTGCGCATGATCCTGCGCGAAGGCCTGCTCATGACGCTGGGGGGCGCGGCGCTGGGTTTCCTGCTCGCACTCGGCATCGGCCGTGCTTTCAGCGGCATGCTTTACCACGTCAGTCCGGTGGATCCCGTCGCCTTTACCCTCGCGCCCGCTATGCTCGTTGCCACCGCGCTGCTCGCCTCCTGGCTCCCCGCCCGCCGGGCAGCCAAAGTCGATCCCATGGTGGCCCTCCGCAACGAATAGGGATCGGCATATAGATGACACCGGGACCGGTCACTTCTGCTGGTTGATTTTATATTTCTTTTGCGCCCCACACCGAACGGATCGCGTTCCATGCGTAAAGCTGAGGCTTGGCAAATGGGCGGCGCACGCGCTCGAGCGGCTCGCCGCGAATCTCAATCTCCTGGAGGGAGGTGGGTTCCATGCCGGCCTTGTTCGCCCAAAAGAAAGTCGGGATCTCTTGCGGCTCAAATCCCATCAGGTTGGCTGCCACCATATCCGTGGCCAGGGGGTTTGTGCCAGCCACGATTACGTTCATCTTGAACGTCTGGCCCATCGACGGCCCGTTGCCTTCCATCGCCATCGAGCCGTCCACTACCACGAGGCCCAGTTTGTTTGCGCGCACCATGTCCACAACTACAGCGGACGCGCCCGTGGGCTCTACTTTCGAGGCGAGGTCATGCATATGGCCGCGAACGGACTGATACACGGTCCCCGGAAATGCCCCGACGAGGTTCTTCATGCCGAGAGTCACCGTGGCAAGCTGGTGCGTCTTCATCATCGGCACGGAGCATAGAAGATCGACCTGGGTCAGACTTTGATGAAGCGTGAGCTTGTCGAAAACGAACGCTCCTGGAACAGCGACCTCCACCAATTCGCCGGAGTGCAAGTTGACCAGCGGAACGTGCAGGGACCTGGCGAGTTCCGCATATCCGAGCTGCTCGAACACATACTGCTGCATGGGGTCCAGGATCTCGCGCTTGCGCGTGCGAAATACCTCCGACCCCACGACGTTGAATTTGGGCGCGGCCGCCGAGCCCTCGCCGATTGACACCTCGTTGCCCGCGCGCTGCATCATTTCCGCGAGCGTCCGAACTACGGCAGGCTTGGTGGTTGCCTCCACCTGTGTGGAAACGAGGTTGGGTTTAAGCATCACCCTGTTGATGCCCTTGGTAATCTGCCTCATGCCGCCAAGCAGGTCAATCGCCTTCTCGACGGCCATTCCGACTTTATCATTCTGAATACGCACAATGCTGACCACGGATTTCGAGGCGGTCTCGGTGCGTGTACCGGCGCCCGCCAGCAAGCCGGCGCCCATCAGCAGAAACTCTCTGCGGCCGAGCGGGTGCATTCCCATACCAAGCCCCGCGTGGATTCTGCACTCTTTGTGGTTCCGCATGGTGGATATCCTACATTTTTCAACTCTCGACTTCACTCAATCCTCAGTGCGTCCATAGGCGAAATACCCGCTGCACGGAAGGCTGGAATTATGGTTGCGAAGAAGGCGCACGTGCCGAGGGCGCTCGCAGCGAGGATCAGCGCAAATGGATCCCAACTGGAAACGCCATAGAGCTGTGCGGAGATCAAACGTCCAGCGCCGATGGCCAGCGGCAACCCGAGCAGCAACCCAATCATCACGCGCTTAAAGGCTCCGCGCAACACTAATTTGATCACTTTCGCGCGATCGGCACCCAGCGCCATGCGAATGCCGATTTCGTTGGTGCGCTGCGCAATCGTGTAGGCCGTCACGCCGTACACTCCAACTGCGGCCAGCAGGAGAGCGACCATCCCGAACAGGCCCGCGAGACTGGCAACTGCACGCTCCTGATCGAAGGAGAGAGCAACCTGCTGCTCCATAGTCCTGACGCTGACGATGGTGAGGTTGGGATCAAGTTCCGCTAATGTCCTTGTCAGCAGCGGCTCGAGCACGCCGGGAGGGGTGCTGGTCACCAACATCATGCCGCCTATAAAATGCGAGCGCAGCTCGATGGCCTTCATCAGATCCTGTTTATAGTTCACATTTTGAGCCAGCGGGACGTAGAACATGGGCCGCGCCGGCCTGTATAACCCCCAGCCCGCAAACTTCGCGTCCCGCACGACGCCCACGATGCGGAATGTGCCGGCATTCTCAGGGAAGTCCAGGCCGAAGTGCTGATCCACCGGGTCTTCGTTGCTCTTGAGAAAGCGCTTAACGAAAGCTTCATTCACGATGGCCACCGGCTCCGTAGTTTCGTTGTCGGCGGCGGTGAAAGCTCTGCCACGCAAAACCGGTATGCCGAAATTCTGAAGATAATTGGAGCTCACGCGGTCCCATGACGATTCGGATTCCTCGTTCATCTTGGGAGCAGGATGGCCGGCGACGTAAATCATTTCGCCCCAGTTGTCGGTGAGCGGGTTATAGAGCGCCAGTCCGCTTCCTTGCACTCCAGGCAGACAATTGAGGCGTTCCTCGAGCTCGCGGTAGAGCGCGGCCAGCTTGGCCTCAGTGTAGGTGGCCGGTGGATTGTGCATCTCCACCAGCACGCGCCCGCGAACTTGATATCCAAAATCCTGATGCTGTAGTTTGTTGAGGCTCCGAGCCAGCAAGGTTGCCCCAGCCACCAGCACCACCGACAATGTAGCCTGCACGATCAGCAACCCTTGGCGGGTGAGAGAGGAACGATCGCTGGTCCTGCGGCTCGACGTGTGCAAGGCTTCGGCGGGATCGGTTCGTGTGGCAAACCATGCCGGAACGCAACCGAAAACCACTCCCGTTATTAGGGCCAAAGCGAAGGCGAACGCCAGGATCATGAAGGACGGCATGGGGCTGATCGGAAGGAAGTGCGAGCTGTGGAAGGCAAGTGTAAGCAGCAGGCGCGCGCCTCCCACGGCCACCAGGAGTCCGACAATGCCGCCTCCTATTGCCAGCAGGACGCTTTCCGTGAGAGCCTGCCCAATAATCTGCCGCGAGGTGGCGCCAAGGGCCAGGCGCACTGCGGTTTGTCCACGGCGCGTTACGGCGCGTGCCAGTAACAGGTTCGCCACATTGGCGCTGGCAATTAACAGCACCAGGCCGCAAACGGAGAGCAGGATCTGAAGGCTTCGACCGTACTCTTCCTTCATCACGGCCACGCCAGCGCCTGTGGGGACGATGTTAATCACCTGCTTGGGAAGCGCTCGGATCACGTCCGGCATCCAGTTGGCTGGATACCCGGAATCATGTTGCAACCATTGCCGCAGCACCCCAGTGAGGTGCGGAGACATCCCGTTAATCGAAGCTCCCGGCCTCAGGCGGCCGATCACGCGCAGCCATGCGGATATGGACTGGTGCAGGAGTGCGCCTGCACCGTCGACCATGGGCTCCTGCTGCACGGGGAGCCAAAGATCGGGAGGGTCGCTTCGGAGCGTTTCACCAAAGAATCCGGGCGGAGCCACTCCGATCACAGTAAACGGATGGTCTTCCACGATGAAGGCTGAACCCACTACGGAAGGATCGCCGCCGTAGTTGGCCTGCCAGATACGATAGCTGAGCACAGCCACCGGCGGAGCACCTGGCCTGTCATCGTCAGGGCTAAGGAGTCGCCCACCGAAGGCCTTCACTCTAAGCATTGAGAAATAATTACCGGTGACGTACTCCGAACGCACAGGCCTCGCGGCTGCTTCGCCTTGGCGCCGCACGCTCTGGAGCCAACCGCCCGCCTGGAAAGCCGCCACCTCTTCAAATTCAGGCGTTTCCGCCTTCAGCCGCTCATACAGCGGGAATGAGTAAAATCCCCAGCGGTCCTGTGGTCCCCCTTCCACACAGCAATCGTCGCCCTCGCCGATGCGGTAGAGTCTCCCAGGATCAGACACCGGCAGGGATCGCAGCATCACCGCATGAACCAAGGTGAATATTGCCGTGGTTCCGCCGATTCCCAAAGCCAGGGTGAGTACGGCCGCTGCCGTAAAGATAGGCGACCGCCGGAACTGTCGCACCGCGTAGCGAAGATTGCTGAAGAGCTTTTGCATTACGGACCTCCCAATTTCCCTACGAACATGAGTTGCTGCAGGTTCCGGTAGAATCGAGACCCTCTGCCCACTGCTCCGCAGTCAGGCACAATTCCACTTGACGCTGTCTCTTTTGACGCGTTGGGGGGTGGTTTGTAAGCAGAGCGTGAGCCAAAAGCTCGATCGACCACAAAGAGCGGCTAATTCACAGGGGCGTCAACGAGTCGAGGGAGTTGCTGAGCAGGTACGGGCTACAGATTTCATGGCGGCGGGAACTCGGGGAAGCTCCTCTTCCCAGGGGCCGGAGTCTTCGCGGACCTCGGTCGACCTCGGTCGGAAAGCATCCATCCTCTGCCCAAGAAAGATCGTTCAAGCCGCCCGCCGTTCGTAGCGGTGATGCAGTCCGCCGACCTCCGGCAGTTCAACGACCGGCCCCAGCTCCGGCGCTTGAACCGGTCTGGTCTCCGGGGCATCTTTCTCCAACGACAAGTGCGTGCGCGCCCCGTGGTAATAATCGAAATACGATTTGAGCGTGCGTCGCAGAGACGATTCGTTGAACACGATTAGGTGGTCCAGACATTCCCGTCGGATGGATTCGATCAGGCGCTCCACGTAGGGATTCTCCAATGGCGATCTCGGGGCCGTCGGGACTTCGCGAATCGCCATGCCTCGGACCCTTTGCCGGAAGACCTGGCCATAGATGCTGTCGCGATCATGGAGCAGGTAGCGTGGGGCCGAATCCCAAGGGAACGCCTCCGCGATTTGTTGGACTGTCCATTCCGAGGTGGGATGGGCGGTGACGTTGAAATGAATCACGCGGCGCCGATGATGGGCCAAGACCACAAAAACAAAGAGGATACGAAAGTTCACCGTTGGCACCACGAAGAAATCCGTGGAGACCAGTTGCTTCAAGTGACTGTCGAGGAACGTACGCCAGGTCTGGGAAGGTGGTTTTCGGTAACGCTCCATGTACTTGGCCGCGGTGGCTTGAGATAGTTGAATCCCAATCTTCAGGAGCTCGCCATGGATGCGCGGTGCTCCCCAGAGCGGATTCGCCAGGCTCATCTTCCGGATGAGGTCTCGAACTTCACGAGACACTTGAGGTCTTCCCGGCCTACCCCGTCTACTCTTCCAAGTCCAATACAGCCGGAATCCCTTGCGGTGCCAGGCGATCACCGTTTC
>Ga0181530_10000232_pt1 | contig 70198 bp, 94 predicted proteins | sample PEATcosm2014_Bin_42_FD_119769 | JGI IMG/M metagenome (GOLD analysis project Ga0181530, IMG submission 119769) | Peatland microbial communities from MTU Mesocosm Facility, Houghton, MI, USA - PEATcosm2014_Bin10_60_metaG | ecosystem: Environmental > Terrestrial > Soil > Wetlands > Peat | place...
GAGCGAGTTCGCGCGGGCCCGCGCGCAGGAGATCGGGAGCTCCGAGTATGTCTGGCACTGCCGTCAGGACAACCGAGTCCGGCCGGATCACCTCGAGCTCGACGGGACGACGCAATCATGGGACGACCCGCCGATCGTCGACCAAGCGCACGACCGGCGCGCGAACCCGGGGATGGACTACAACTGCCGCTGCGTCGCCCGGCCGATCCTCAACTTCGCCGCCCGGAGGGTCGCCTGATGAGCGAGATCGACCGCAACGCCGACCGCGCCAACGCCCTCCGCCGCGAGATCGCCGCGGCCGAGGCCGCGCGGAATAGGATTGACGACGCAATCAGGCGGCGACAAGACGCTCTTCGACGATTGGCACCGCCGCCCGGTTTCCGGGTTCCGGCCAACCCTCTCCAAAATGAGTGCCACCCGTCGCCGATCTCCCCCTAGTCACCTCGATCCGAGCCGCCCATGAGGCGGAGCAGGCCGAGCACGACGTCAACCTCGAGAGTGAGCGGCTGAACCTCGCCCCGAGCGGCAAGCGGTTCGAGGCGTGGTTCATGACGCCGGGGATCGTCAACTACGACGACCTCAAGGACGGCGGCAAGGAGCTCATCAAGAAGGAGACGATCGACGAGGCGCTCAACACGCTAATCGGTCGGCCCTTGACGATCGGGCATATCCCGACGTCGACGCCCGAGGACGAGCTCCTCGACTACTCGAACGGGACGATCGACTCGGCCGAGTTCGACGCGAAGCCGGGCTGGTTCCACTGCTCCGGGACGGTTGAGACGGATCAAGCCCGGGAGGCGATCCGCAAGGGGCACAAGATCTCGGTCGGGACGCGCGTCGTCGAGTTCGGGGCCGGCGGAAGCTGGCTCAACAACGTCTTCGACCGGGAGATCAAGAAGATCCGCTTTCACCACCTCGCCCTCGTCGAGCCCGGCCAGAAGCCGAGGTTCGAGGAGGCCGCGATCCGTCTGAACTCAACCGAAAAAAAGCCCATGAACATCGTCAAGCTGATCAAGAAGATAGTCGCCGGCGACAAGACGACCGAGCAGAGCTCGGACCTGCCGCTCAACGCGAAGCTCGACCTCGGCGGGGGACGGACCGCGACCGTCGCCGAGATGCTCGAGAACGAGCGGAACAATCACTGCCACGCGGTCGACGAGAACGACTACATCGAGCACGAGGGCGTCCGCTATCACGTCGGGCAACTCGTCAAGCACTTCCGCGAGCACTGCTCGATGGGGCACCACCAGCTCGAGGCGGAGCGGGCGCACGAGATCGCCAAGGAGGACGCGACCGACACGCCGGAGAAGAAGACCGCCCGCGAGGCCGTCTTCGCCGCCGCCGCGGTCGTCGCGACCGCCAAGACGGCGCTCGACGCCGCCGACGCGGAAGTCGCCCGCCTCAACGCGCTCGCCGACGCGAAGCCCGAGGACAAGACCGCGGCCGGGACTAAGGCCACCGAGGCGAAGGCCGCCCACGAGGCCGCGATGAAGGCCGGGACCGAGGCCACCGATCGGTTCAACGCGATCAAGCCGGTCGACCCGGCGGTCGAGCGGGCGAACAAGGCGCAGGCCGCAGCCGAGGCCGCAGCGACCGAGGCCAAGGCCGCGCAGAAGAAGGCGGAGGACGCGCTCGAAGTCGCCAAGACCGAGCGCGAGAACGCCAAAAAGCGCGCCGGCGCCGAGAGCTTCGCGATCCTCGCGGGGGCCTCGGAGCGGGGAGTCACGACGGTCTTCGCGCCACCTTCGGGCGGGATTAGCAACATGATAAGGAAGGGCCGGAAGCTCTTCGGCTCGGACGCAACGCCCGGAAAGAACTGACGCGAGACGCGTCGACCACCACAGCCAATAATCAAGGAGATAAACCACAATGTCACTACCGCTTCAAAACCAGCTCCAGTTCGCGCAGACCCCCTTGATCGGGATGGCCGCCGAACAGCCGATCGACACGGTCTCGTGCCAGATCAACCCGAACACAACGGCCGCGTACATCACGGCCGGGTGCGCGGTCAAGCTCGTCGCGAACGCCGGCCCCGAGAAGGTCGTCGACGTTACGAGCGGGCCGACTGACGGACCCGTCTTCGGCGTCATCGCCTACAACCCGCGCCTCAACGTCCACGTCGCCGGAGCGCACGTCGAGGTCCACACGGACCTGAACGTCCTCTACATGTGGAGCGCCGGCGCGATCAACCGCGGCGCCGCCGTCTCTTGCACGAACCCGGCCTCCTCGGCCGCGGCCCCGACGGTCGCGACGGACACCTCGGCCGGCGACTACATCGTCGGCATCGCCGAGACTCAGACCTCGGGCGCGAACCAGATGGTCAAGGTCCGCGTCAAGCCCGGCGTCAACGTAAGCATCTCGGGGACGGTCTACCCGATCGGAGCATAACCCACCCGCCCCTCAACCAACATCGACGAAGGAAAAAACAAAATGCAAAAGTCTATATTCTACCAGTCGACGGGCCGGGTCGTTCGCGATCGCGCCGAGATCGACGCCATCGAGTCCGGAGAGGTCAAGGACTTCCCGGGCGCAATCGTCCGCGACAACACGGTCTTGATGCCCGTGGAGCTCGAGGACGGGGCCATCGGCCGCCGGTCCGTTTGGAAGAACGGCCGCGAGTCCGACGGCTTCGACCGGAACAACACAGTCGGCGACGTCGTTGACGCATCGACCGGCTACCAGATCGCGATCGACACGCTCACGTACATCAAGAAGCAAACGACTGACCAGAAGTTCTACGAGGAACCCCCGGCGGACTATATGCCGGTGGTCGTCGGCGAGGGCGCGTTCTCGAGCCAGATCCTGACGAATAGGACCTACTCGAACGCGGACGACTTCGAGAGCGGAATCCTCAAGACGGGCGCGAACGACGCGCACATCACCGAGGCCGACATCGCGATCGACGGCGTCAACGTCTCGGTCGCGAACTGGGCGAAGACGATCGGCTACACGATCTTCGACGTCGAGCAGGCGCTCCGCGCGAACAACTGGGACATCATCGAGAAGAAGCACTCGGCGCGGAAGAAGAACTGGGACCTCGGCGTTCAGAAGACGGCCTTCCTCGGCGTCTCCTCGAACCAGACCGGCTACCCGGGACTCCTGACGAACCCGAACGTCGTGACGAACTCGAGCTTGATCACGGGGCTCATCAACCAGATGACCTCCGCGGCCTTGCAGATCTTCGTCGGGACGTTGATCGAGACCTACTTCGCGAACGCGAACTCGGCCTGCTTGCCGAACACGTTCGTGATCCCCTACGCCGACTGGCTCGGCTTGACGGTCCTCACCCCGGGGACGGTCGGCACGTACCCGGTCCCGCTGATCAAGTACCTCGAGGAGGCGTTCAAGGCCGCGGTCGCCCGCAAGGAGAAGAGCTTCAGGATCATGCCTTGCGCGTACTGCGACTCGGCCAACAACCCGGCCGGGCTCCACTACTACCTCCTCTATCGGGACGACTCCGAAGACATGAGGCTCGACATCCCGGTCCCGTACACGACCACGCAGCCGAACTCCCTGAACAACTTTGCGTTTCAGGACGTCGGCTACGGGCAGTTCACGGGGCTCAACGTCTACCGGAACCTGAGCGTCCTCCGCTTCAACTTCTGAGGAGGCTCTCCCGTCCGCGAACAAGTTAAACGCGCCGCCGCCTCGACAACGGCGGCGCCCACTCCACAACCGAACAACGACATCAAAATGCCAACGCCATCGAAAAAGAATCAACCGGCCACGGCCTCGAAGCCGGCGGCCGTCGCCCCGGTCGCAGTAACCGCGAAGCCAGATCCTGACGCCCTCGTCTCGATCTTCAACAAGAACCCGCCCGGCGGGGACTACGTGCACCACATCTACGAGGACAAGAAGAGGGAGGACGGGACCCCGATAGGCCGAAGGGTCGTCGCGGAGTACCGCGCGAGCGGCCGCGAGTTCTCGAACGTCCCGAGGTGGGTCGCCGAGTTCTGGAAGCGGATGTACCCGGGGATCATCGTCGACGGGACCGAAGTCTCGAAGAGTCCCGCCGCCCCGCCGGCCTCGAACGAACGCGTCGCCGCGCTCGAGGGCGAGAACTCCGAACTCAAGCGGCGTCTCGAGAACCTCGAGGGAATGATCGCCGAGCTTCAGCGCTCGCCGGAGGGAGCGCAGGTTTGACCACGTGACGTGCCGTTCTCCACTCCAACCGTCGACGACTTCAAGGCGCAGTTCCCCCGTGATTTTCCCTACGCGATCCCGGCCTACGGCGCCGCGGCCGCCTCCGTCCTAACGGGCGGCGCGGTCTCGTCGTTCGTCGTCTCGAAGGGCGGACAAGGCTACAAGGAGCCGCCGACCGTCGTCTTGATCAACGCCCCCGGGGACACCGGGATCGGCGCGGCCGGGACGGCGACCGTCTCCGGAGGCAAGGTGACGGCGATCGCCGTCGCGGCCCCGGGCTCCGGCTACGGGCAGGCGCCGATCGTCTCCTTCGAGGGCGGCGCTGGCGACGAGACGAACGAGAAGCGCGTCACGGACGACGACCTCTCCGGGGCGATCTTCGACGCGGAGTTCAACGTCAACCCTGGGCTCTTCCCGACGCAGGCGGCGTTCTCCCGCGCCTTCCTCTACCTCGCCGCGCACCAGTTGATCGAGAAGATCAAGATGGCGGCCGCCGGCGTTCAATCGCAGTACTCGTGGCTCGTCGACTCGAAGAGCGTCGAGGGCGTTCAACAGTCCTTCGAGATCCCGAAGGTCATCAAGGAGAACCCGTTCCTCGCCCACTTCTCGACGACCCGCTACGGCGCGATGTTCATCCAGATCATCGCCCCCCTGCTCGTCGGAAACGTCCACGCCGCCGAGACGTACACAAACCCGTGATCACCGCCTCCGTCAACCTATCGGACGGGCCGCTCAAGGCCCTCGCGGAGCAGATCGACGACGTCGAGGGTGCCTTCGTCAAGGTCGGCATCCTCGGGGCGTACGCGCGCCGCGGCGTCGGCGAGGTCGCGGTCAAGCGCTGGCTCGGCAAGAACCGGGAGCTCGCCTCGTGGTCGGGCGCGCAGGGCCGTTACCTGACGAACGCGGACATCGGCGTGATCCACGAGTTCGGGGCGCCGAAGGCGCGGATGCCCGAGAGGAGCTTCCTCCGGATGCCCGTCCTCTCGCGGCTCGACGACGAGCTCAAGAAGACCTCGGCCAAGAACTGGATGTCCTTGCTCGTACACGGCGGCCTCGTCGGCCTTCTCGGCTTGATAGGGCAGTCCGCCGTCAACGTCATCCACGACGCCTTCAACACGGGCGGCTTCGGCCGCTGGCAAAAGCTCAACCCGAAGACCGTGGCCCGGAAGGGGAGCGCGGAGATCCTCGTCGAGACGACGCAGCTCCGGCGCTCGATCTCCTTCGCCGTCGTCGCCGGCGGCGCGAGCCACAAGGACCTCAAATGAGCCTCGACGCCCCGATCGTCTCCGCCGGCGACCGCGAACTCCCCGACCTCGTCGACGGGCCGGACATGCGCGACGCCGTCTCGGGGTGGTCCCGGCCGATGGTCCTCGAGGTCGTCTCGTTGACTGCGGGAAAGGGCGGCGACGCCGTCGAGGTCCGCCGGCGCGTCGACACGGCCGGCTTCCTCTTCCCGGCCGAGCCCCGCAAGCTCGACATCAAGGACGAGGGCGAGGGCACGCGCAAGTGGCGCTGGTTCGCCCTCTACGTCCTCAACGACCCGCACATCCGCGACGGGGACAAGGTCGAGATCGACGGCGTCCCGTTCAAGGCGATGAAGTCGTGGAACCTCTCGCAGTTCGGTTTCATGAAGTACGGCGTCCGGGAGGACTTCCGATGAGGGGCGAGGTAATCAACGAGCTCGTCGACCTCCTCCGCGCCGGGATGCGCCTCGACGACGACCATTGCGTCGCCTACAACCAGATGATCCCTATCCCCCCGGACCGCGGGATCTTCGTCGCCGTCGGGATCTTGGACTCGAAGCCGTGGGCCGGCTCCCTCTCCTACCGGGACGCGAGCACGGCCGAGGAGCCGGCGCTTGACGAGATCCAGACGAACAACTACCGGGACGTTGTCTCGATTCACATCATGAGCCAGAACAACGACGCGCGGAACCGGAGGGACGAGGTCGTCTTCTCCTTGACCGGGACGCGCGCCGCGCAGAGGCAGGAGGCGAACGGGTTCTTGATCGGCAAGCTCCCCGTCGGCTTCGTCGACTCGTCGATCACGGAGGGCGCGGAGCGGCTCAATCGGTTCACGGTCACGTTCGCCGTCCTCTACGCGAAGGCGCGCCGGGGGGCGGTCGAGTTCTTCGACTCTTTCGCAGGATCACCCGCACTTCTAACCGAGGATTAAACAATGCTCTCCGTCTCAGACTTCGTCAGCTTCTCAGTTGAACAGCCGGGGCAGGCGCTCGCGGAATACAACGTCAACGCGCTCGCGCTCCTCACCAAGGACGCCCCGATTCAGAACTACGGCGTCGGGGCGGTCGCGACGGCGTCGATCGCCGGCGGCGCGGTCTCCGGCTTCACCGTCAACCCGGGCGGCGCGGGCTACCTGACGCCGCCGCCGGTCTTCATCGTCGGGGGCGGAGGGACGGGCGCGGTCGGCGTCGCGACCGTCAACAACGGCGTAGTCACCGGGATCAACCTCGTCTTCGGCGGGACGGGCTACACGAGCCCGCCGACCGTCGTCTTCGGCAACGGCTTCCGCCTCTACGTCGACCCGATTCAGGTCGGGCTCGACTTCGGGACGAACTCCGAGACGTTCGCCCTCGCGACCGAGATCTTCGGCCAGAGCCCGAACATCCTCTCGGGCGGGGGCTACCTCATCATCTACGCGATGGCGGCCGGCGACACGCTCTCGACGGCGATCACCGCCCTCGCGGGGACGCTCTACTGCGGCGGGTTCATCTTCGGCGGGTATCAACCGAATCAGGCGGAGATCCTCGCGGCGGCCGCGTTGATTCAGGCGCTCTCGCCGCGGCGGCTCCTCTTCGCCCCGACGAGCTCGCTCTCCGACCTCTACCCGGCCGGGACGTGCTACCAGATTCAGCAGCTCGAGCAGACCCAGACCCGCAACCTGATCCACACCGCGAGCGCGCAGCAGGCCCGGCTCTTCGCCGCCGCCTACGCCTCGCGCTTGATGAGCGTCGACTTCGAGGGGACCGACACGACGATCACGATGAACCTCAAGAACCTCGAGGGCATCCCGATCGACACCGGAATCTCGGAGACGATCGCGGCGCAATGCCAGACCGTCGGCGCGGACTACTACGCCGGCGTCGGCTCGACCCTCGCCGAGGCCGTCTCGACGGGCGGGAACGACTACTCGGACAACGTCTTCAACCTGACGTGGCTCCTCGGGGCCCTTCAAGTCGAGGTCTTCAACGTCCTCGGGACCACGCCGACCAAGATCCCGCAGACCGAGGGGGGGATGGACACGATCACGAGCGCGATCGTGACGATCCTCCAGCAGGCGGTCGCAAACGGCTTCCTCGCCCCCGGGCAGTGGAACGGCGCGACCTTCGGCGACCCGGCCTCCTTCGTCCGCAACATCGCGGACTTCGGCTTCTACGTCTACCACATCCCGGTGGCCCAGCAATCGCAGACCTTGCGGAGCGAGCGGATCGCCCCCACAATCCAGATCGCGGTCAAGTACGCCGGCGCGATCCAGAAGGTGATCGGGATCATCTTCCCGCAGGACTGAACCTCTTAACAAAGGAGCCCGACTCAAATGGACATCTCCCTCAACGGCAACGACACGATCTCGCTCAACGGCTACCTCCTGACGAAGTTCGTCGACAAGGACTATGGCATCCTGACCTTCCCGAACGAGCTCGCGACCTACAAGATCGGCAAGCTCGGCAACACGGCGATCATCGCGATGGCGGCGATGGGCCTGCTCGGCGAGCTGACCCTCCGCATCCTCCTCTCGTCGCCCGACGACGCGTTCATCAACTCGATCCAGCGCGCGTTCGTCTCCGACCCTCCGAGCTTCGAGCTCGTCACGGGGCAGATCGTCAAGCGGTCCGGCGACGGGGCCGGCAACGTCTCGAACGTGATCTATTACCTCGAGGGCGGGACGCCGACGAACATCCCGGAAGCCCACTCCAACGCCGACGGCGACGAGGAGCAGGGCGTCACGATCTGGAAGTTCAAGTTCGCGAAGGGGTCCCGTCAGCTCCTCTGAGGGCCTGACCCGTGAAAGAGATCAAGCTAAAGAGCGGGGCGACCCTCGGCCTCCAGCTCGCCGCGTTCGAGGACGGGATGGCCCTCCTCGACGCGATCCTCCGCGAGATGATCGGGGTCAAGATGGAGCTCGAGGGCGAGACGCTCGACCTCCGGGAGCTCGCCGGCAAGAACCTCTGGCAGCTCAAGGACGCGCTCTTCAAGGTGATCGCCTCGAAGGACGTCAAGGCCGCCCTCTGGACCTGCCTCTCGTCGTGCACCTACGCGCTCCCCGGCAAACCCGGGGAGCGGATCGACCGGACGACCTTCGAGTCCGAGAAAACCCGCGGCGACTTCTTCCCGGTCGCGGGGGAGGTGACCGCCTTCAACCTCGCCCCTTTTTTCGGGAGCCTCTCATTTCCGTCGTCTCTCCAAAGAGACCAGCCGCCACAACCCGAAAAGCCCCCCGGACCCGGAACCGGCTGAACCGGGCCGTCTACATGGCCCTCGTCCTCTCAGAGCGCGGCGTCGGGTCACTCGAGGCGATCCTCCGGACGCGCTCCGATCTGGTAATGGACGCGTGGGAGTTCGCGCTCTTCCGGATCGAGTACGCCGAGACCGAGGCGGCGCTCAACCGCAAGGAGGCGTCCTCGTGAACGTCGGCTACATCTACCGGACGACCTGCTTCCCATCCGGCCGGGTCTATATCGGAAAGAAGAGCAAGCCGGGATTCGATCCGGCCTATCTCGGGAGCGGCGTCGTTATCAGGGCGGCCGTCCGAAAGCACGGACGGCTCGCGTTCACGGTCGACGTCCTCGAGTTCGCGGACTCCCTCGTCGAACTCAACAAGGCGGAGCGGAGGCAGATTATCGAGCACCGCACTCTCCTTGGTCGAGGGAACGTCTACAATCTCTCAAGCGGGGGCGACGGGTTCGGCGTCGGCCGAGACAACCCTTGCTTCGGCGTACATCTCGTCGGAGCCAAAAACGGGCACTTCGGGAAGCATTTCTCGGCCGAGACCAAGAAGGTTTTGAGCGCGCGACAGATCGAGGCGAACGCCCGACGCGAGGCCCTAGGACTTCCACATCACAAGGTCGGAACCGTTTGGACGCCGGAGATGAAGGCGAAGTTGAGCGCGTCGAAGAAGGGACAAGGCGCGAGGCTCGGCGCCGTTCTAAGCGAAGAGACGAAGCGTAAAATCGGTGACGCGCATCGACGGAATCACGCGAATGGCTACCGCTGCGCCTTTACGGCTGAGACTCGCCGCAAAATAAGCGAGGGGCGCAAGAAGTACTGCGCTGCCAATCCGGGCAAGGTGGGAGCCAAACTCGGCTCGAAGCTCTCCGAAGAGGCGAAGCGCAAGATTGGAGATCAAGCGCGGCGTAGACACGCTGCTGGAGAATACGCTTTTCTTCAAAGTCCCGAGGTAATCGCCAAGCGGATACAGGGGCTCCGACGGCAAGTGCGAGTAAAAACAAAGGAGAACGCAAATGCAAGTTGGTGAGCTTTTTGTACGGCTCGGATTTAAAATCACCGACCAAGAGTCCTTCAACAAGGCCACGGCTTCTCTTGGTTTCGGCGAGGCGAAAGCACTTAACCTAAAACACGCGCTCGTCGGGCTCGGCGCGGGGCTCACCGCGCTGATGTACTTCGCCGCGAACGCCGCGACGGGCCTCTACAAGTTTCACCTCTCGACGGGCCTCTCGACGAGGAGCTTGCAGGATTGGCAGTACGCGGGCGCGCGGGCGAACGTCTCGGCGGGCGAGGTGACGAACGCGATCGAGGCGATTCAGGACGCGCAGGCGCAGTTGTTCCTCGGGCAGGGCAACGCGGCCCCGTGGGCGCTCCTCGGGATCGACCCGCGCTCGAACCCGTTCGACGTCCTCTGGAAAATCCACGAGCGGATCAAGGAGTCGTCCGGGATGGCCCCCGGGATCGCGCGCTCGATCACGTCGATGCTCGGGATCTCCGGCGAGATGTTTCAGATGCTCCGGCGCGACAACCTCGAGATCGGCGAGCTCAACCGGAAACTGGCGACGACGGCGGACGAGCAGAAGCGGCTCGACGAGCTCTCCGGGAAGTTCCGGCAGATCGGCTTCGAGCTCGAGCTCGTCGGGATCAAGCTCGCGACGCAGTTCGGCGAGCCGCTCCTCAAGATCCTCACGAAGCTGATGGCCCCCGGGGGCCCGGTCGACCGCTTCGCGAACTGGCTCGGGAAGCTCTCCGAGGGCGGCCCGGAGGGCGACGCGATGAGGCACCGGCTCAAGCTCTACGCGGAGGGAATCCTCGGGCTCGCCGCGGCGTTCACCGTCCTCGGCGCGGCCCTCAAGGTCGTGTCAACCTACTCGGCCGTGATGACGATGCTCGGGGTCGGGAAGCTCGTCGCCGCGGCCGGGAAGGGAGCCGCCGCGGCCGGAGGCGCGGCCGCGGCCGGTACGCCGGCGGCCGGGGTCGGAGGCGGCGGAATCCCGTTGATGATCGGGCTCGGCATCCTCCTCCGCTCGTTGCTCCTCCCCTTGGTCTTCTCGAAGCCCGCGCAGGTCGCGGCGTTCAAGGCCGCCGAGCACGCGTCGCCCGCGACGCTCGTCAAGATGGCCCTCTTCGAGGGGAAGATGGAGGAGTTCTTCCGGAGCGTCTTCAAGGACTTCGGAGGAGCGGGGCGGAACTTCTGGCTCCCCGGCTGGGCTCAGCGCAACCCGAACGACCTAACCTTCGCGCCGCACGACGTCCGGCGCGCGGCCCGAGACCGGCCGAACGTCAACGTCACGGTGCACCAGACGATCAACGGCGCGGGCGACGCGGCCGCCGTCGGGCTCGAGTCGGCGAAGGCGATCAAGCGCGTCCTCCAGAACGACCAGACGGCGTTCATGGATCAGGGCGCAGTTGGCTCCGCCTCTTACTAACATGGCCTCGAACATCATCCCGTCCGACTCCCCGAGCGTCTTCGCGGCCCTCTCCTCGAGCCAACAGAACGCGATCGCCTACCCGACGCCGCTCCCGGGCGGGATCGCCGGCTTGATCTTCGACTGGGTCGGCGAGGAGCGCCTCGAGCTCCGCGCGGACATCACCGACTCGTGGGTCGAGGACAACACGGCGATTCAGGACCAGATCGCGCTCTCGCCGGAGAAGTTCGTCGTCGACGCCTCGACGGCCGAGATCGTCTTCACGCCGGGCCCGGCCCCGGCCGCGCCGTCGCAGCCGGCAAACCCGTTCTCGCTCCTCGGCCAGCTCCTCCCGTCCCTCACGCCCGGCGCGGCCGCGTCCCTCGCCTTCCGGGCAATCAACGGCGCGATCCCGGGCGTCTTCCCGGCCTCGCAGGCCGGCCTGACCTCCGTCCTCGCCTCCTCGGCCGCGGCCGCGGTCGGCAAGGCGGCCGCCGGCCTCCCGAACCTCGCGAGGCTCCCCCCGACCCTCCAGATGCTCCTCGAGCCCGTCATGGGCTTCGGCGCGTCGCAGAGCGCCGCCGTCGCGCTCGGGTCGGCGGCGGACTCGGCGGACACGGCGGCCCCGGTCCAGCCGTCGGGCTTGTGGGGCTACTACCAGAGCGTCGGCGCGATCATCCCAGAGAACTCGCAGGCGACCGTGATGGGGTTCATCTACCAGCTCTGGAAGGGCCGGGTCCTCTTCACCGTCGAGACCCCGTGGGGGATCTTCGACTCGATGGCGATCGAGCTCGCGGACGGGACGCAGCCGCAGGACACGATTTGGAGGACCGACCACCGGATCACGTTCAAGAAGGTCCGGGTCGTCGGGGAGCTCAACGTCACGCCGAGCACGCTCCTCGGCCGGGCTTGGAATCAGGCGAGCGAGGCGAACCCGGACCAGCCGGGAAACATCGGGCAGAACGTCCTCTCCGACCAGCAGGTCCAATCAATCATGGGCAACTGGACGCCGAGCGTCTCGGGCTACGGTCCCGGACCCTAAACCCCTCGATGCAAGCGATCACCGGAATCACGGACGCGCCCGTCCAAGTCTTCAACGTCAACCCCGGCGACGGGACGACCGCGACGGTCACGCTCGCGTTCCGGCCGCAGCAGCTCGGCTGGTTCATCGACGTCCTCTGGAACGGGAAGACGCCGGCGCTCGAGATCAACGGCCGGCGCGTGACCGCGTACCCGAACCTGCTCCGGCAGTTCAAGAACGTCCTCTCGTTCGGGATCGGTTGCGTCACGCAAGACAACTACGAGCCGCTCGGGCAGGGCGACTTCGCGAGCGGCTACGCGACCCTGCTCCTCCTCTCGCAGGCGGACATCGCCTCGATCGAGGCCGCCGTCTTCCCCGGGAACCTCGCTCCATGAAGTTCGGCCGCGACTACGTTCTGACCGTCGGCGTCGGGCCCTTCGGCCCCCCGGTCCAGACGGGCGGCGCGACGGGCGGCGTCTCTTATGCGACGAATCAGGTCGAGATCAAGCCGCCGCTGACGCTCGAGTTCGACATCCGCCGGGAGTTTATGGCGAGCGCCCAGACCGCGACCCTCCGGATCAAGAACCTCAAGGAGAAGACGCGGGACATCATCTATAAGGACCGCTTCTCGACCACCCTCTACGCGCCGATCAAGCTGCAAGCCGGCTACGAGGGGAGCCCGCTCTCGACGATCTTCGAGGGCTCGATCTGGTTCGCCTCGAGCTACCGCTACGACCGCCGCAACATCGTCACGGAGATCGAGAGCTTCGACGGCGGCTTCGCCTACGGGAACTCGTTCACGAGCATTTGCCTTCCTCCATCGCACTCGTTCCGGGACGCGCTTACGCGGCTCAACGGCGACCTCGTCGGCGTCTACGCGACCCCGATCATCGGGACGGTCCCGGCGACGCTCGGCCCCCGGTCGACCGTCCTCGTCGGGCCGACGTTCAACCTGTTGACGAAGCTCCTCCCGGCCTCCGTCGCCGCGACGATTGACAACAACCAGCTGAAGGTCCTCGCCGACACGGACGTCATACAGTTCGGCCCGGACGTCTTCGAGATCTCGGTCGACTCCGGGCTCCTCGACCCGCCGGTCCGCGAGGGCGCGATGCTCAACTGCCGCATGCTCTTCGAGCCGAGGATCCAGCTCGGGCAGGTCGTCCGGCTCCGGAGCGTCGTCAACTCGATCTTCAACGGGAACTTCCAGGTCCGCGGCGTCTCGCATTACGGGATCATCTCGGACTCGGAGGGGGGCCCGGCGTACACGACCCTCAACCTCTACCTTGGCCCCGGCTTCCTCAAGACGCTCTCGGGGGCGATCTCGTCGCCGACATGACGCCGACCCCTCCCTCGCTCCCGTCGCGGACCGCGACGCTCCCGAAGACCCGGCCGGACCTCCGGCAAGCGATGACCCTCTTCGCCCGCGAGGTCCTCGCGGCGCTCGCGTCGGCGCAGTCGGGGACGGTGCAGGCGTTCTACAAGGGGCCGCCGCAGACGGTCGACGTCGCCTTCAACTCGTCCATCGTCGTCGGCTACGAGACGAGCGCCTCGGGCCAGGTCACGCCGGTGACGCGGAACTACCCGCTCCTCCCGGGCGTCCCGTGCATCTTCCTCGGAGGGGGAGGGGGCGCGCTCACGTTCCCGGTCGGGCCCGGGGACACGGCGCTCCTCGTCTTCCTCGACCGGGATCACGACGTCTGGCTGACGACGGGCCAGACCGGGCTGCCGCCGAACTCGTCGCGGCTTCACTCGCTCTCGGACGCGGTCGCGATCGTCGGCCTCCGCAACGCGGTGAACGCCCTCAAGAACTTCTCGACCGCCGGCGTCGAGCTCAACCACCCGAGCGTCACGGTGAACGGCAACTTCCACGTGAGCACCGGGTCCACCGGGATGTTCTTGAGCGCCGACGGGCAGATCGTTACGGTCGCCGACGGCGTAATCATCGCCATACAATAATGAGCGCGATCAATACGGCTTGGATCGACAACCTCGCGGCGCAGATCAACGCGGTCCCGGATTGCGAGGCGCTCGAGGAGGTCGTCAACGACGTGATGGCGGACGTGACCGCGCAGCTCGAGGCGAACGCGAAGCAAATCGCGGCGCTCACCGCGTTGACCGTCGCGCCGACGGACCTCCCGAGCGTAATCACGTGGATCAAGAACCAAATCGCCCTCTATGAGATCCAGTACGCGAACGCCCTCCTCGTGCAGGCGCAGCTGACCGCCGCCCTCGCGCAGCTCGTCGCGGCTATCAACGCCAAGATCGCCGCCCTTAACTGCTCCTTCACGCCGCCGACGATCCCCGTCGTCCCGATCCCGCCCTTCCCGCCGTGAACCCGCCGATGATCTTTCGCGGCCTCGACCCGACGACCGAGGACTGGACCTTCGGGCAGGGGATCTCTTCCTATGTCGGCGGCTCGGCGGCCGTCGCCCTCAACGTCAAGACGGCGCTCCAGACCTTCCTCGGCGACGCCTTCTGGGCCGCAACCTTCGGCGTCGACTGGATCAACCTCCTCGGCAACCGGAACACGCTCAACGCGATCCTCGCGCAGACCCGGGCCGTTATCGCCGGCGCGGAGGGCGTCACCGCGATCCTCTCCGTCTCGTCGAACCTCGACCGCGCGACGCGGACCCTGACCCTTCAGTACAGCTACGCGGACGTCTACTCGCCGAACGTCTCCGGCTCCGCCAACGTGACCATCTAACCTCCCCCTCCCATGCCAGCGACCCTCGACAACAACGGCCTGACGATCCCGACCATCTCCGAGATCCGCGACGAGATCCTCAACGGGACGGTCCTCTTCCCGGGCTACCTGACGATCTTCCCGGGCGCGAACGTCCAGCCGAACTCGCCCGACGCGAACCTCATCAACATCTTCGCGCAGGTCGCGGTCGACGAGTACGAGTTCCTCCAGATGATCTACGACGCCTTCGACCCGGATCAGGCGAGAGGGCCGACGCTCGACGCCCGGTGCGCGATCAACGGGATTCAGAGGGAGGCCGGGACGTATACGCAGCAGGGCGTCACCGTGACGGCGATAGGGGCGTGCAACCTCCAAGGGCTCGACCTCTACCCGAGCAACCCGTTCACGGTCTCGGACGGGCAGGGGAACCAGTACCAACTCCTAACGACCTACGCCTTCTCCGGCGCGGGCTCCGCGGCGCTCCTCTTCCAAGCCGCGACGATCGGGGCGATCCAGTCGACGGTCGGCGCGATCAACTCGATCGTCACCGTCGTCGCCGGCGTGGCCTCCGTGACCAACGCGACCGGGCCGGCGATCCTCGGCGTCCCGGAGGAGACGGACGCGGCGCTCCGAATCCGGCGGTCGAACTCCGTCGCGAACGGGAGCACGGGCTACGCGGACGGGCTCCTCGGCGTCCTCCTCGCGGTCCCGGGCGTGACCGGGGCGAAGGTCTACGAGAACGACGGGCCGGCGATCGACTCGGACGGAATCCCGGGCCACTCGATCTGGGTGATCGTCGCCGGCGGCGGGGTCGGGTTCGACGCGGCCGTCGCGGCGGCTATCTACTCGAAGAAGGACGCGGGATGCGGCCAGACGAACGGGGGCACCGGCGCGCTCGGGCAGGCTTTTCTCACTCCGACGACCGTCGCGTCCGCCAAGATCACGAACGGAGGCTCGGGCTACGCGACCGCGCCGGCCGTCCTCCTGACGACGCAGGCCGGGGACACGGGGCTCGGAGCGACCGCCAACGCCTTCCTGACGAACGGAGTCGTCACCTTGATCGGGATCACGAACCCGGGGAGCGGCTACAAGCTCCCGCCGATCATCTCGTTTTCGGGAGGCGGCGGGACCGGGGCCGCGGCCACGGCCGTGATGACGGCGACGACCGTCGGCTCCGTCGGCATCGTCAACGCCGGGAACTACTATTACAACCCGCCGACCGTCGCCCTCGAGTCCGCGGACGGGAACGGGGCCGGCGCGACGGCGACCGCGGCCGCGAACCCGGCGGGGCAGATAACGGGGTTCACGATGGGGTCGCCCGGGGCCGGCTACACCGCGCCGCCGAAGGTCGTCCTCAACCCGAACACGGTCACGACGTCGATCGCGCAGCTCGCCGGGCCGCCGATCGTCATCGCGTTCGACCAGCCGATCGCGCAGTCGATTTACTTCAAGGCGCAGGTGGATCCGATCACTGGCTTCGAGGTCGACCTCGTCTGGCTCGCGGCGCAGCTCGCGGCGACGACGTACACGATCGGGCAGAGCGCGGATGCGAGCAGCTTGATTGCCCTGATCAAGAAGCTCGCCCCGAACTGCTACGTCTCGAACGCCTTCGTCTCCGTCGACGGCGCGACGTGGGTCGCGCTCATCAACACTCCCGGGGTGAACTACCAGTTCAACCTCCCCGTCGGAAACGTCGCGCTGATCTCGTAGGATGCCCGCCACCCCTTCATGGCCGACCGCCGGAGCCCCGACCTCGGGGACGATCCCGAGCTCGAACCTGATCGCGATCATCAACTACTACGTCGCGCGGCTCATCTTCCAGTACGCGGACAAGCCGAACGCGCAGCGCTTGATCGCCATCCTCGCGAAGCAGGCGGCGATGGACGATCTCGCGACCCTCGTCCTCGGGGGCTTCGACCTCGACTCGGCCGTCGGCCCGCAGCTCGACATCCTCGGCAAGTACATCGGCGCGTCGCGGCTCCAAGGGTCCGCGATCTCGCCCGGCTACTTCTCGCTCTGGACCTACGCGAGCCCGCTCAACCCGAACAACTATCAAGGGACGTGGGACCCGGCCTCGAACAACCCGCCCGTCCCGCCGGCGACGCCCGGGACCGCGGGCTACTGGTACGTCGCGAGCGCCTCCGGGGCCTCGACCGTCCCGACCGTCGACAACTTCGTCTGCGGCGACTGCCTCGTCTCGGACGGGACGAGCTGGAGCCGCGACACGAACGACTGCGGCAACGGCCTCACGGACTACTCCGACCTCTCGATCAACGCGAACGCGACCTTCTACGGGTACGGGCAGGCGACGGTCCAGATCAACTCGCTCGCGGACCCGGCCTACCGGATCGTGCTCCAGCTCCGGGCCCTCGTGAACACGTCCGACGGGACCCTCCCCTCGATCAACAAGGCGCTCGCGACGCTCTTCCCGAAACTCATCTATATCGTCGACAATCAGAACATGACGCTGACCTACTACGTCGCCTCGACGATAACGGTCCCGCCCGCGGTCCTCGCTTTAGTCTTGCCCAAACCGATGGGCGTCGGGATAAACATCGTCATCTTCAACCCGTCCGAGGGCGAGATCACCACGGAAGACGGAACGCCGATCCTAACCGAGAGCGGGCTGCCGATCACGACCGAACCCTCCTAATGAAGACGCCGAAGTTCCTCCTCGCGCTCCTCGCGCTCGTCCCCGTCACCTCCTTCGGGCAGCCGGTCGGGACCCCGATCTCGCAGCTCCCGTCGATCACGACCGTCGCCCCGGGCGACTTCCTCCCGATCGTCGACGTCACCGGCTCGCCCTACGTGACGAAGAAGGCGACCGTCGCGCAACTCTCGCCCGGCCTCGGCTCGGTCACGGCCCTCCCGAACACGCTGATGCTCCGGGACTCGAGCGGCAACTCGCAGGTCAACACCCTGACGATCAACAACACGCCGGTGAACCCGTCCGACGCCGTGAACAAGGCTTACGTCGACGCGTTCAATCAGGGGCTCAACATCCACAACCCGGCGGCCGCCGCGACGACGCCGGCGATCGGGAACATCAACCTCTCGGGCGGCGCGCCGAACACTCTCGACGGCGTCGCGCTCTCGGTCGACTTCCGCGTCCTCGTCAAGGATCAGACGGATGCGACGCAGAACGGCATCTACTACGTCTCGGTGCTCGGGACCGGCTCGAACGGGACGTGGCTCCGGACGACGGACGCGAACTCCGGCACGAACCTCGTCACGGGGAGTTACCTCTTTATCACCGGGGGGACGGTCAACGGCAACGCCTCGTGGGTCATGGTAACGCCGGGGCCCATTACGATCGGCGTCTCGTTGATCTCGTGGGAGCTCTTCTCGCAGACGACGCAGATCCTCGCGTCGAATATCATCGGGCAGTTGATCGGCTCGCAGATCCAGAACTTCGCCCTCGACTACACCAAGTTCGCGAGCTCGATCCAGCCGGTCGGGATCGTCTCCGTCCTCCCGAACCCCGCCGGCTACACCGGCGTCTCCGTCGTCTTCAACACGACCGACGGCAACCTCTACCGCTACGTCGGCGGCGCGTGGACGGTCGCGGTCCCGCCGCAGTTTACGTCGCAGATAACGGGGACCTCGATTGCCAACGGGACGATCACGACGGCCAACCTCGCTGCGAACGCAGTCTCGGCCGGACAGATCGCGGCGAACGCCGTCACCTCCGGGACGATCGCGGCGAACTCGATCACGTCCGGGATGATTCAGACCGGGGCGATCACCGCGTCGCAGATCTCGGCCGGGGCGATCACGACGAACGCTATCGGCGCGGGGCAGGTCCTCGCGGTCAACATCGGCGCGTTGACGATCACGGGGGCGCAGATTCAGGCGGGGACGCTCACGGCGGACAAGTTCAACGTCAACGCGATCTCGGCGATCTCGGCGAACATCGGGACGATCACGGCCGGGATACTCACGGCGAACGTCGCGGTCGACATAGGGAGCGGCTACAACGAGGTCGCGATCACGCCCGGGATCGGCCTCCAAATCGCGGGCGGCCTCGTCGACTTCGGCGGCGTCACCTTCGGCAACCCGACCCTCCGGTTCCACGGCGTCGGCTCCTACGCGCTCTCGGAGGCCCGGATCGCGACGAGCGCGACCGGGATCACGCCGCCGTATATCGCCTACATCGACGCCGGCGGGACGCTCGCGGTCAACATCTCGGAGGGCGGCATATTCATGTCGGACACGAAGGCGATCCAGTCGAACGGGACCTCGTACATCAACCTCGACGGCGCGAACCCGACGGCGGGGATTACGACGATCGCGTCGACGGCCGGGAGCGCCGGCGCGCTCTGGGGCTACTTTCACCTCAAAATCTTCGGCGTCGGCGAGGTCGCCGTGCCGTACTACCACCCATAGACTCCCATGGCCGGACTAGCACGCAAGACAGCGCAACTCTTCGCCGGCGGCCTTCCCGCGGCCGGCAACCTCGCGGTCTGGGGTTCGCTCAAGGGGGGCGCGGCCTCCTACTCGAACGACCCGGCCGCGATCCAGTCGGCGGCGTGGGCGGAGGGCCTCGTCGGCGCGGTGATCGGCAACCGCTCGCCGTCGATCGAGGACCTCGACGCCCTTTTCTACGTGATCACGTACCAGCTTCAGTATCTCCTCACGCGGGGGCTGGCGGAGTACGACCCGAACACGACCTATGACCACTTCGACATGTGCCGGGTCGGGCCGACGATCTACTACTCGAACGTCGACAACAACACCGGCAACGCGCCGCCTTCCGCGCAGTGGACGAACCTCCTCACCGGGAGCTCCGCGCCGAACCTCGCCGTCGCGTGGGTCGTCTTCTCCGGGACGCAGGTCGGCGGGGGAGGGGCTTGTCAGGTCTTCAACGGGTACAACGTCGCGAGCGTGACGAAGCTCGGGACGGGGTCCTATCAGGTCAACTTCGCGAGCCCGCTCCCGAGCTCAAACTACGCCGTCGCCGGGATGTGTGGCGTCGCCAACGGGGCGACGGCCGACCCGGGGAGCAACAACCTCGTCATCGGCGCGCCGAACGGGTCGACGGGAATCCGGAACCAGAACGCGTGCCAGATCTGCTCGCGCGAGCCGACCCAGTCCCCGGGGCTCGAGGACTGCGGCTACATCTCGGTGATCTTCTTCGGGTCATGACGCCACGCTCAACGCAACCCTCGACGACCGGAAGCGCCGCCCGCCCCGCGGGCCCCGCCCGGCCCTCCCTCTCGATGATTGCCGACCTACGCTAGCACCTCGATCCGCCTCCGGCTCTCCAACGTCTCGAAGCCGCAAGGGCGGCTCGTCGACGAGGAGACGGCGGAGAGGCCGGAGATCTTCGCGACCCAGCCGCTGACGATCGCCTTCGCGGTCTTCGACGCCTACGACGACGTCGTCGACCTCTCGAACATCTCCTACGTGGAGGCGGACTTCGTCAACGACCCGGAGTGCGGCGAGATCCTCGCTTCGTCCTCGATCCTCGCCGCGGCGCTGACGCCCCTCATCCCGGTCGCCGCTTGGCTCGACGGGACGGAGGATCAGGGCGAGATCGGGTTCACGACGGACCAGCTCGCCGCGTTGACCGGCCGGCGCGCGTGGCTCGTTGTCCGGGGCCTGACCGCGGCCGGCAACGTGATCATCTTCGGGGCCGGGTGGGTCAACGTCCGGCCGTCCGGCGCCCCCGCCGCCGTCTACCTCCCGCTCTCCCCCGTCCCGGCGATCATCCCGGCCGGCGCGATCTACGAGATCCCCGCCGGCGTCGTCGTCATCTTCCCGACCTCCCCGCAGATCCTCGGCGAGTTGATCTGCGACCCAGCCGAGGGCGACCTCCCGCCCGGGGCTTTCACGATCATCTCCGCCTAACCAAGGACACGCCCATGCCAGCACAAGGTCTCCTCATCCCGCTAATCGACCCGACGACCGTCACCGTCCCGCCCGCCGGCAAGATCTCGCTGGTCGTCAACCTCTCCGGCCTCCTCACGGTCATCAAGTCCGACGGCTCGATCAACCCGATCTCGCCGACGAACCAGACGTCGGACGAATCGGACGCGAGCTCCGTCTCCGCCAACATGAACATCGGGCCGGGGAGCGGCCTACACACCGCGAGCGTCGTCGTCACGGGGCTCGCGAGCGTCCGGACCTTCTCGCTCGTCAACGTCGGGCTCTCCGAGCTCAACGCGGGCTGGCGGATCAGGGTCTTCTTCGACCTCTCCGTCGCGGTCGCGGGGATCACGCTCGAGGTCTTCGACGGCAACACGCTCGGGACCGAGCTCTTCAACTACGTCACCGACGGCACCCAGAAATCGGCCTATGGAGACTTCTATTGGACCGGCACCAACTGGAAGGCCGTCGGCTCGGCCGTCCCGGCGATCAACGCATAGGGAGACCACCAATGAACAAGAAGATCCTCGCGCTCCTCCTCTCGGCCCTCGCGCCGGCCGCCTTCGGACAGATAACGGTCACGAAGACCTCCGGGACGAACGTCGTCGACAACGGCCCCATCGTAATCGGCTCCGGCAACTCGGTCACGTTCCTCTCCGGCTCCTCGCTCAACCTCGAGAACGGGGCCTCGCTCGGCAACGCGCTCCCGTGGTCCGCCCTCTCCGGCATCCCGAGCCCGGCGTTTGTCGCGAGCGGCGACGCGTCCGGCAACGGGACACTCTCCGCCTCCGGGCCTGGCGCGCTCCCGCTGACGCTCGCCGTCTCCGGCGTGACGGCGGGGACCTACGGCGACGCGACGCACGTCCCGCAGTTCGCCGTCGACGCCAAGGGCCGCGTGACCGGCGTGACCTCAGTGGCGATCGCGGAGACGGGCGTCCTCTTAACGGCGAACAACCTCTCGGAGCTCGTCGGGAGCGCCTCGACCGCCCGGGGCAACCTCGGCGTCGCGATCGGGACGAACGTCGAGGCGTGGTCCGTCACGCTCGACTCGTTCGCCTCCGCCGGCAACGCCCCATCCTACTACCTCAACGCCGCGAACCTGACGGGGACCCTCCCGGCCGCGCGGCTCCCGGCGTTCACCGGCGACGCGACCGCCCCGGGCGGCTCCGCGGCATTGACCCTCGCCTCGACCGCCGTCTCCGCCGGCTCCTACGGGGACGCGAGCCACGTCGGGACGTTCACGGTCGACGCGAAGGGCCGGTTGACCGCGGCCTCGAACGCGGCGATCGCGATCACGGAGCCGTGGACCTCCCTCTCCGGCGTCCCGAACTCCGTCTGGACATTGACCGGGGACGTCACCGGGACGATCACGACGAGCGCCCTCGCGAGCGCGAGCGGCGGGACGACCCTCGCGAACTCGGGCGTCACGTCCGGGACCTACGGCTCGGCGACGCAGAGCTTGACGGCGACGGTCGACTCCAAGGGCCGCGTGACCGCGCTCTCGGCCCAAACCGTGACGCCCCCGTGGTCCTCGATCTCCGGGAATCCGATCTCGGTGACGGCCCTCAAGACGGTCGTCTTCTCGAACACGCTCACGTTCGCGGGGACCGACGGCGCGACGCTCAACGTCGGGGCCGGCGGAAGCCTCGGGAGCGCGGCGTTTACGGGCTCGGGCTCGTACGCGCCGCCGACGAGCGGCTCCGCTATCCTCTACGGGAACGGCTCCGGCGGGTTCTCGAACGTGACCGTCGGCTCGAACCTCTCCTTCAACGCGGGGACGCTCGCCTACTCCGGGCCCCTCGGGGGCGGGACGGTCCTGAGCGTCGGCTCCGGCACCGGATTGACCGGGGGGCCGATAACGAGCTCCGGCTCCCTCTCCATCTCATCGGCCTACGCCGGAAACGGGATCGGGACGGTCAACGGGTTCGCCTATGGCAACGGCTCCGGGACAATCACGTCCGTGACCGTGGGCTCCGGACTGGTGCTTGCGGGAGGGTCGATCTCGCTTCCGACCTCGATCGCATCAATGGGCGTGACGAACGGCTCGACGATCGACTCGTGGGGGACGAAGACGGTCCCGGCCGGGACAGTCGCGGACCTCTCGAGCGCGCAGGCGTTCACGAACAAGACGATCGCGGGCGGGTCGAACACGATCACGGGGATCGGCAACACCTCGTTGACGAACTCCTCGATTACCATCGCCGGATCGGCGACGGCTCTCGGCGGCTCGATCACGCTCGACGGGATCACGGGGCTCTCGACGACGGGGCTCGTCAAGCGGACCGGGGCGAACACCCTCGCGATCGCGACGGCGGACACGGACTACTCGACGCCGGCGGGGACCGAGACCCTGACGAACAAGACCTATGACACGGCCGGGACCGGGAACGTCTTCGACGTCAACGGCCGGGGGATCACCGGCTACTCCGGGACGAACAACACCGTGGCCTTGACCGGCTCCCCGGCGTTCTCCGGGACCCCGACGACGCCGAACGCCTCGGCGTTGACGGACAACACGCAAGTCGCGAACACGGCCTATGTCGACTCGGCCGTCGCGGCGGCGCAGTTGATGACGATCAACAACCAAGGGAGCGGGACGTACACGCTCCAGCTATCCGACGCGAACGCCCTGATCCGGCACCCGAGCGCGGACACGAACGCCCGGAGCTGGGTAATCCCCGCGAACGCCTCCGTCGCCTTCCCGATCGGGACCGTCGTCTCCTTCTACAACCAACCGAGCGCGGGGACGATCACGCTCTCGATCACGTCCGACACGTTGACGACGGCGAACTCGGGCGCGACGGGCGCGGTGACGATCCTCGCGGGGCACACCGCGTCGATGGTCAAGGACGCCTCGACGAGCTGGATCCTGAACCTCAACTGACGTGAGCAACAAGGGCGGAGACCTCCGGGGCTGGACGATCATCTTGATCGGCTTGGCGTGCTTCGCCCTCTCGTCGACGCTCTCGACGGCGACCCCGACGCAGAGCTTCTACCGCTCCTTCGCGGCAACCGGGCCGACGCCAACGCCGACGCCCACCCCGACGCCAACGCCGACGCCCACCCCGACGCCGACCCCGTCCCCCACTCCTTCCCCGACCCCGACGCCGACGCCGACCCCGTCGCCGACGCCGACTCCTCCCCCGCCGACCCCGACGCCGACGCCTTCCCCGACGCCGTCGCCGACGCCCACTCCTTCTCCTTCCCCGACGCCAACGCCGAGCCCGTCCCCGACCGCGACGCCTAGCCCGACCCCGACGCCCGTCCACGGAACCGCCCTCCTAACCGCGGGCACGACGACTTGGCAGGTCCCGGCGGGCGTCTCGAACCTGATCTCGGTCGCGATCGTCTCGGGCGCCGGCGGCGGCGGCTCCGGCTCGTCCGGCTCGGGCGGCGGCGGCGGCGGCGCGGGCGGCGAGTACGTCGCGATCAACGTCGGCGTCACGCCCGGCGCGATCCTCAACGTCACGATCGGCACCGGCGGCGGCGCGAACTCGGACGGCAGCGCGAGCTCGTTCCAGCCGGTCGTCATCTCCCCGGTCGGCGGCGGCAAGGGCGGGCCACCGTACACCGCCGGCGACAACGGCGGGAGCGGCGGCGGCGGCTCCGGCGGCTCCGGCATCAGGGGTGGCGGCTCCGGGACTACGGGCGAGGGCAACAACGGCGCGAGCGGCGACTCCGGCGGCGGCGGCGGCGGCGGCGGCGCGAACGGCGCGGGTGCCGGCCACGTCGGCGGCGCGGGCGTCACGATCGACGGCCAGACGATGTGCGTCGGCGGCAACGGCGGGACGACCGGCAACAACACGAACGGCGCGGCCCCGAGCGGCTACGGCTCCGGCGGCAACGGCGGCGGCCTCAACGGAGGGACCGGGAGCGCCGGCAACGCGGGGTGCATATACATCACTTATTGACCTCGAGCCCCCGAGGGCTTTGATCTCTTCCGAACCCAACAACCCATAAAAAACGTCATGAAGAACAACACCATTATCGCCGTCGCGCTCCTCGCCCTCCTCGGTCTCCTCGCGGTCCCGGCCATTCGGTCGGACCCGGTGCCGCAGGGGAAGATCGCGACGCAACCGATGAGCCCCTACGACGTCGCGATCTACCAGCGCGACCAATCCACGAAGGCCCTGCAAGACGCGCAGCTCCAGCTCGCGCTCAAGATCCAAGAGGTCGACGCGCTCCGCGGGCAGGTCGACGAGCTCAAGAAGGAGATCGACGCGCTCAAGGCGAAGGCGGCCTCGAATCCCTCGGCAGGCGCGGCCGGCGAACCCGGTCATTCGAGCGCGGCCGAGTCTAAGGCGGAGGGCAAGACCAAATGAACCCGAACGTCCTCGCGTGGTCCCGGAAGTTCCTCGCCGCCGCCTTCGGAGGCGCGGCCGACGGCATCCTAATCGGCTTCGGCGGCTCCGGCGCGTTCTCGATGGGAAGCGGGACGCCGGTCAACCCGAAGCAGGTCCTCTACATCCTAGCCGTCAACGTCCTCCTCGACACGGCCCGCTTCGTCAAAGCGAACCCGGACCCGTGGGCCTTCCCGGTCGCGGACCCCTCCAAACCTCAAACCCCGACAACGTGAAGCACCTCCATCGCTACCTCTACCGGCCCCCGGCCAAGAATCACCCCTACATGCTCTCCCGCTCCGGCGGCGAGCGCATCGCCCCGGCGTCGATCCCCGACGTCGTCGACCTCCGGCCCTTCCTCCTCCCGCCCCGGGATCAGGGGCAAGAGGGGTGCTGCTCCGGCTTCGCGACCGCGGCGCTCCGGGAGGCGCTCCACAACTTGGCGGCCTCATCCGGGTCCGCCGCCCTCGCACCCCCAGCGTCACTCGGCCCATACCTGAGCCCCGCGTACCTCTACGCCCGGACGCGAATGGTCGAGGGCACCTTCCCCGAGGACTCCGGCGCGACGATCGCCGACGAGATGTCGACGCTCGAGAACTACGGCGTCTGCCTCGAGTCCGACCTCCCCTACACGGGCGACGCCTCCGAGACCCCGACGCCCGTGGCCGACGTCGCCGCCGCGCCCGAGAGGATCTCCTCGCCGGCGTGCCTCAACTCGGGAGGCGCGGTCAACGTCTCCGACATCGAGGAGCAGCTCGCGGTCGGCCTCCCGGTCGTCTTCGGGATGCCCGTCTATTCCAGCTTCGAGTCGATCGGCCCGGATGGCGTCGTCCCGGTCCCCGACACGTCTAGCGAACAGCTCCTCGGCGGTCACGCGATGTTGATCGCGGGGCACCGGCACTCGGCCGCGCGGTTTATCGTCCGCAACTCTTGGTCCACGTCCTTCGGAGACGGCGGGTACATATATCTGCCTTACTGCCTTGTCTCCTCCTTCTTCGAGGCGTGGACCGCCCCCCTCGAAATCTGAAACCCGAAACCATGAAAAAAATAACATCAATGCTAGCGATCGCGGCGCTCCTCCTCGGGGCGTCCGCTCTCCAGACCGGGTGCGCGACGCCCGGGCAGAACGCAACCGCCCTGACGCAAGCCGCCGGCGAGGCCGGTGGCGCGTACCTCCTCGGACTCCATTCGACGAACGGCGTCGTGGACCCGGCCTACCTCGCCGGCTACGAGACCGTCGTCCCGAAGGTCGCCGCCGTGATGCAAGGGGCGATAACGCCCGCGGACTTCCAGCTGATCGTCTCCTCTTTTAAGTCGAGCGGCAAGCTCTCGGCCGGGCAGCTCGGCGCGCTCGGCTTCGCGAACTCGATCACGGCCTCGTTCGTCCAATACAACGGAGGCAACAACCTGACGCCCGACGGGGCCGCCGTCGCGCTCGCGGCCGGCAACCTCGCGGTCGGAATGGGCGAGGCGGTCGGCCTCGTCACCGGAGTCAACTGGACGCCCCCGACGTGGGTCCCGCCGACGGCGAACGTCGTGACGACCCCTCCCGTCGCCGTCTCCTCGCTCGTCGAGGTCCCGAAGAAATAGCAAAACCATCGCCATGAAATCAACCCCCTCCGGCGGTCGACGAGGCCGCCGGCGGGACGTCAAAAAACGCCTCGAACAAATCGAAAAAACCATGTCCGCCATCTCCGACGAACTGGCCGCCGTCAAGGCGAGCCTCGACGCCGCCACCGCGAGCGTCTCGACAATCAACTCCGGCGTCGCCGCCCTCGACGCGGAGATCACCTCCCTCAAGGCGCAGATCGCGTCCTCCGGCTCCGTCCTCACGGCCGACGATCAGGCCGCGCTCGACGCGATCAAGGCGGAGGCCGACACGCTCGCGACCGCGACCGCCGCGGCCTCGACCGCCGCCAACGCCCCGGTCTGATCCCCCGATGAAGGCGGCCTCCGCGCTCGCCCTCGTCCTCCTCGCCTCCTGCCTCCCGGTCTCAACGCCGGGGGGCCGGGCGGCGCGCGAGATCCGCGCGTGGCAGATCCTCAACCTCCCGACGCCGGCCGAGCGGATCGAGGCGTGGAACGCGCTCGTCGCCGAGACCCCGGACTCGGAGAAGTACCTCACCCGATGACCCTCTCCGACTTCCTCCCCGAGGCGCGCTGCCTCTCTTCCGCGTACGATCTCCTCGCCGCGAACTCCCTCGCGCCGGCGGTCCCGGCGGACTTCCCGTGGCCACCCGGCTTCGGCTTTCGCTACTGGCTCAACGCCGTGGACGACTTCCTCTTCTTCAAAGAGCGCACGTTCATGGGCCTCTTCGGCTCGTCCGCGGACGAGGACCTCGTCCTGATCGTCGGCACGCACACCTTCCTCCAGTGGGTCAAGGACGCGGAGGGAGATCCCCGGTCGTGGACCACGTCCGACGGCGTCTCCGGCAACGTCGAGCACGGCTTCTCTGACGTCTACGGCGGGATCTCGGTCGTCGGGGCGAGCGGCCCGGTGATCACCCTCCGGCAGTTTCTCGAGGCGCAGCAGAAGACGAGCCGGCCGGTGACGATCGTCGGGCACTCGCTCGGAGCCGCGGTCGGGGGGATCGCGGCGGCCGACGCCTCCTTTCCGCGCTTCGTCCTCTTCGCCATGCCGAAGTGGGGAGACCTCGGCTTGACGAAGGCCCTCCGGGCGAAGGCCCGGACGAACTCGATCGTCGTGCGCAACTCGCAGGACTACGTCCCGATGCAGCCCCCTCTCCCCATCTACCAGAGCTGGCTCCCGGAGATCACCTTCAACTCGGACGAACTCGGCGTAGGCGGTTCGGCCGAGGAGCGGCACTCGATGAACGGGTGCTACCTCCGCGCATGTTCCACCTGACGCGAGCGACCTCCCCCTCCATCCCCGTGACGACCGAAGCCGAACGCGCCGCCAAGAAGTTCGCAGGGCTCCACCCGTGGCTCTACCTCGTCGGACTCCTCGTCGGGACGCCGAGCACGGTCGGCGTATATCACGCGATCTTCGTCGCCCCGGAGCAGAGCCGGGAGGAGACGACGGTCAAGAACCAAGCGGACCACGACGCGCGGATCGGGACCGTCGAGAAGCGGCAGGAGCTCAACACGGCCAAGATCGAGGTCCTCGCCGCGGACATCGCCTACCTCAAGGCGAGCGCCGACTTCCAGCGCGAGGCGCTCCAGAAGATCGAGGCGCAGCACGAGGCGATGATGAAGATGATGGTCGAGATCCGCGCCGACGGCGAGGGCAAGCGGTAGGGGCGGCGCGGGGTAGGTCAAGACCCCCTTCCCCCCGGGGCCGCGAGCCGCTAGACTCCGGCCATGTCAATCAACCTGCTCTTCTGGATCGTCTACATCGTCTCCGCCCTCCTGAGCCTCTACTTCGAGTGGCCGGCCGACCGGAACTTCAAGCCGCTAGGCGGCCGCCTCGTCCTCTTCATCCTGATCGGCCTCCTCGGCTGGGGCGTCTTCGGGGCCGCCCTCCACCGCTAGTTCCCCGCCGCGCCCGGCCCGCATTTGACCGGGGAGGACCGTCCCCGCCACGGTGCGGGGTTGTTATCAAGGGGTCCGGGCCCTCGGGGCGGCCGTCCGGAGATCGGCCCTCTCAGTGGTTTTCCTCCCCGATCGCGGACCCGAGCAGGGGCCGCTGACACCTCACCCGTCGCCGGAGTGAGGTCTGCCGGGGGCGGCTCGGATGGCGCTCAAAAACACCGCCTCGTCCCGGTAATCACGGCCCCGCGGGGCCCGCTTTTTGCCCGGATTGGTGAGATCCGGCACCGATGAGGGAAGACGGCTCGGTCGTTCCGAGGGGGACCTTCGAGCTTGTTATCCCGGGCGCTCGAGCCGGGCCTGATCGTAGGGGTTTAACGGGGAGGCAACGGTCCGGAATATATTCGCAGCCGAGTTTGTAAAGAGCAAACGAAAGGGCCCCGGCCGCGACGATCAGGTGCGCGACCGGGGCCAACCTATCAAATCGAAGGGCGCCACCCCATGGCAATCCACTTTCGATGTTAGCAACTTGTCAACAAGTCCCGCCGGCTCAAGCCGAAAACGACGGCGAACAACCGCGGCTTGATAAAAACTCGGGCTTGCCTAGTTGATAACAACCGGGGACGCTCGGCGCCTGTCAGGCAACTCCTCAACCCATAAACAACGAACATGAAAGAGAATGAACCCCCCGCGTCGGGCGCGGCCGAACCGGCCCCCGGCTACCTCGTCAAGATCGACCAAGTCGCGCTCGAGCATTTCCGGCAGGCGACCGTGGTCGCGAACATCTGCAAGGAGATCGTCCTCAAGACGACGAAGAAGATCGGCTTCAAGAACTACGTGAAGGTCGAGGGCTGGACGTCGATCGCCGTCGCGCACGGCTGCGTCGCCTCGATCAAGCCGGGCTCCGTCCGGGAGATCCTCCGGGAAGGGCACGTCGTCGGCTTCGAGGCGGTCGCCGATATCCGGAGGCAGTCGGACGGCGTGGTCCTCTCCGAGGCCGTCGGCTACGTCGGCGACGACGAGATGGTCTGGTTCGGGTCGAAGGGCGTCGCGGTCGAGCGCTGGAACGACTCCAAGAAGAAGAAGGAGATGGTCGTGATCCCGAAGCGCGCCGACTACGCGATCCGGGCGATGGCGCAGACGCGGGCGATCTCGCGGGTCTGCCGCTCCGCGTTCTCGCACGTCGTCGTCTTGATGAACGCCGGCCTCTCCACGGTCCCGGCCGAGGAGGTCGAGGGCCCGGAGGACTTCACGGAAGTCGAGGCGCGCGAGGCCGACGCCCCCGCGGGAGAGCGCCGCGTCGAGCCCGCGGCCGATCCGGGCCCGCCGCCGGAGAGCAACGCCGGGAAGCCGGCGACGAACGCCGGGGCCGAGAAGTCGACCGCGCCCGCGGCCGAGAAGAAGCCGGCCGCCGAGGCGAAGCGGCCGGTCGAGGTCCCGCGCGACCCGAGCGTCGAGTTCCAGAAGCAGTTCGTCGACGGGGCGTGGAAGAAGGTCAAGGTGCACTTCGGGACGAACAACGGCAAGAAGCTCGAGGACCTGACGGACAATCAGCTCCGCTGGTACGCCTACGACTGGAGCGGGGGCGGCCGGGCCGCGACGGAGAAGTTCGCCGCGAAGCCGCCGACCGAGGACGACAAGATCCTCCGCGCCGCGGCGGTCGTCGCGGCCGCCGAGCTCGGGCTCGAGCCTCGAGCCTCTTCCTAAACCCGCCGCGCAACCCATCAACCCGACCAAACTCATGAACCACCTGCGACTCATTTCAATCGGGGCCCGGAACTTGAAGGGCCTCTCGTTCGATCTCGACCTCAAGCCGGCGACCTTCCTCGTCGGCCCGAACTACGTCGGCAAGACGGCCCGCGCCGACGCGATCCGGCTCCTCCTCGTCGGGCACCTCCCGGAGCTCGGCAAGACGAACGCCGCGACCTTCGGCCTCTCTTCGGGGAAGGAGCTCGAGGTCCACGGCGTCTTCGAGGACGCGGAGGGCCAAGGCTACCCGGTCTCCCGGCGCTGGTTCCTCAAGGGCGACTCCGTCAAGGCCGAGGAGGACTTCCCTCCGAACTTCGCGGCCGAGGGGCTGGTCGAGGTGATGCTCAACGCCGAGAGCTGGTTCGGCAAGACCGAGCGCGAGCGCGTGGAGTGGGTGTATGCGAACGCCGCGGTCTCGACCGAGATCCCGCGCGAGCAGATCGTGACGGACCTCCTCGAGAAGGTCCTCAAGGACGACCCGAGCTATGACCCGACCGTCCGCGACGAGCTCTTCAAGAGTTTCCTCGCGATCGTCGCCGCGGACGAGGAGGAGCACGGGCCGTTCACGACGGCGGACTTCGTCAACTCCGCGCTCGAGGCGTTTGAGCGCACCGCGAAGCAGGAGCGCGACCACGCGGTCCGGATGGACAAGACGGTCTCCGGGCTCGCCGGCCTCCGGGCCGCGGACGCGCCGGTCGCCGACGCCCGCGAGATCGAGGCGCGGATACGCAAGCTCGACGACGAGCTCGCCAAGCTCCGCGACGACCGGGGCCGGGCCTCGGCCGCGGCGGACGCGCAGCGCGCGAACGCGCGCCGGGTGCGCGCGCTCAAGGACGCGCTCGCCGGGAAGGAAACTCTCGGGGCCCGGAAGGGTGACGCCATCCTCCGGATCGGCAACCTCAAGGACCAGCTCGCGGCGCTCCCGGCGATCGCGCAGGGCGACATCGACGAGCTGCGCAAGGAGCTCCTCGACGAGAGCCTAACCGAGAGGAGCCTCGCGCGTGATTTGACCGAGCTGTCTCGGGAATGGACCCGCGTCGAGGGCGAGAAGCTCGAGATCTCCGGCAAAACGTCTTGCCCATATTGCGGGGCCGCGGGCGAGGGCTGGAAGGCCCTCAAGCTCGCCGAGATCGAGGCCGCGATCGCGGGCCTCTCCGCCAAGCGCGAGGACCTGTTCTACCGTCATGAGAACTCCGCTACGGCCGTCGCGACCTACAACGACCGGCTCGTCGCCAAGGTCCGCGCCTTCACCGAGAGGACGGAGCTCCGGGAACGGATGCGGATCGCCGAGGACAACCTCTCGAAGATCGAGCTCGAGCTCGCCGCCCTCTCCGGGAAGTCCGAGGAGCTCGCCGCGATCCCCGCCGACGACCCCGCCGTCGAGCAGCGGCCGAACGAGTTCCTCTGGGAGATCAACACCAAGCAGGCGGAGCTCGACAAACTCGATGGTGAGCGCCGGGCGATCCTTGGCCGCTCGAACGACCTCAAGCGGCTCGCCGAGGCCGAGAAGGGCCGGGACGACGCCCGGGCGTGCGAGCGGATCGCGAAGGCGGCCGCCGCGGCGCTCCGGGACGTCAAGGCGCGGATGGTCGGCGACGCCTTCGGGCCGATCCTCGAGCTCGCGAACCGCTTCTGCGGCCCGCTCCTCCCGACGCTGCTCGAGTTCGACGTCGCCCGCGCCGAGATCGGCACGCGCCGCGGCGGCCTCTGGGTCGGACACAAGACCTTTTCGGGCGTCGAGAGGCTCCTCGCCTACGCGGGGATTCAGGCGGCGTTCGCGTCGCGGGCCCCGCTCCGCGTGATGATCCTCGACGAGATGCTCCGGGCCGACGCCGACGTCTTTCCGAAGCTCGTCCGGGCGTGCAAGGACGCCGTCCGCAACGGCCTCGTCGACAACTTCGTCGGGATAATACCCGCCGCGGCGATGACCTTCATGGAGTTCGCGGACGAGGCTTGCCAACTCGTGGAGATCTCCTAGCGTCGAGGCCCCTCAACTCATCAACGCCATGAACTTCACGACCCCTCAAGCCGAGGCGATCGGGACGACCTCGCTCAACGCCCTCGTGGTCGCCGGGCCCGGCTCCGGCAAGACCTCGACCCTAACGGCCCGGATCGAGGCGATCCTCGAGGCCGGCTTCGATCCGAAGGCGATCGCGGTCCTCTCCTTCACAAACGCCGCGGCGAACGAGCTCGCGCGGAGGTTGACCAAAGAGGTGCCGAAAGGGACCGTCCTCGCTCACCCCGTCGGGCCCGAGGTCAACGGGATAAGCCGCGAGGGCGTCCAGCTCGGCTTCCTCGGGACGCTCCACTCGTTCGCGCTCCACTGCCTCAAGCGGCACGGCGAGCCGTTCGGGTACGGGCGGCGGACGGCGATCATCTCGCCGGAGTCGGCCGAGGATCTGATGGCCTCGAAGGCGACCTCGCTCGGCTGCAACGTCCCGCTCAAGAAGCTCCTCGAGGCGAAGGCGCGCGACGGCCGGCCCCCGCGAGGGAAGCGGCTCTCGCTCGTCGAGACGGTGATCGCGACCTACCTCGACGAGCTCCGCGAGGCGCGCGTCGTCGACTACGACGTCCTCCTTCAGGAGTTCCGCGAGATGTTGACGTCGACGGACCCGAACGCGCTCTCGGCGCAGCAGGAGATCGAGCGCGCCTTCTCGCACCTCTTCGTCGACGAGGTGCAGGACTCGGCCGCGATCGACTGGGACATCTACCGCGCGCTCCCGATCGGGACGAAGTTCTACGTCGGCGACCCGGACCAGAACCTCTACGAGTTCCGCGGGGCCCGCGTCCGCGAGATGGTCCGCGAGGCCGGCGACTCGAGGACGGCCGTCTTCAAACTCGAGGAGAACTTCCGGTCGGACGTCGCGATCTGCGCCGCGGCGCAGCGCCTCGTTGCCAACAACCGGACCCGCGTCGACAAGGAGACGCGGCCGGTCTCCGAGGACCCCGGCTCGGTCGTACTCCTCGGCGAGTTCGAAAACGAGGGGGAGGAGATCGCCGTCGTCTCGCGTGAGATCAAGGCGCTCGGCTACGAGCCGGCGCGGCTCAAGGAGATCGCCGTCCTCGCCCGGACGAACGCGATCGCCGAGGGCTTCCGGAGGACGCTCCCGAACGCTGAGATTCCGGTCGTCGGCCTCAAGCATCACGAGCTCCCGAGGGACTGGGCGCTCGCGCGGTCCTACGTCGAGCTCCTGCTCGACCCGGACAACGACGCGCTCGCGTACTTCTACCTCGTCTCGAAGTTGACCCTCTCCGGCCGGGGCCCGGCCGCGGCGCGCCGCGAGGCTCAACGGATGCGCGTCGAGGCGAACGCCGCCGACCTCTCGATCAACGCACGCTTCCTCAACCGGATGGAGCCCGTCGCGCTCCCGTCGACCGCCCTGACCGCCCTCTCCCGCGCCGGGACCTCCCGGGAAGCGCAGATGATCGCGGTCGAGAAGTGGCGCGAGCTACCCCCCGGGGCCGGGATGGACGACTTCGCCCTCGCGCTCGCCTCCGTCTACGATTACTCCAAGGAGGAGGAGGGCGATGGGGTCCACGTCTTGACGATGCACGGGGCGAAGGGCCGCGAATGGGACGCCGTCTTCCTCGTCGGGATGGAGGACGAGACGATCCCGGGCCGGGCCGACGACGCGGACGCGATCGAGGCCGAGCGCCGGGTCGCCTACGTCGCCCTAACCCGGGCCCGGCACGCCGCCTTCCTCTCCTCCGTCAAGTCCCGCGTGACCCCGTGGAAGCAGGTCGTCGCGCGCCGGCCGAGCCGTTTCCTCAAGGAGATCCTGCCGTGAATACTATGGGAAGAAGTACGTGGCTAGGACCAAGAACGAAAGATGAGATGCGGCGGCATCTACACGATTCCGCGATCCTTACTGACGACGGTTGTCTCTTATGGCCGAAAGGAGGCGGGCGACAAGGTTACGCGTCAATACTCTGGGGATATAAAGCCGACGGCCGCCGTCTAAGGGTTAGAATCCATCGGCTTTCATACGATCTGTTCGTCGGACCGATTCCGGCGGGAATGATGATTCTACATTCCTGTGATCGGACGAACTGCTACAACCCTGCGCACCTTTTCCCCGGGACTCAGACCGACAATATGATTGACGCCGGCGCGAAGGGTTTGCTTTCACGCCCACAACCCAAAGGAGAGGACAACCGCCGCGCCAAACTTACCGCCGACCAGATTCGTCAGATTCGAGCGCGATATGCGGCCGGCCGGATCTCTACCTATCAACTGGCCCGGGAATATAGCGTAGGGCAAATGACGATTTGCCGCGCTGTCAATCACAAGAGTTTTCAAAACGTCGCTTGATTATGAGTGCTTCTTACGGGGAGCGGTTCGCGGAGTACGTCGCCGACTACCTCAGTGAGAACGACCTCACGAACACGGACGGACGGCCCTCGCTCGGGAAGATCGACGGGAGGACGCTCGCCGCGCTCGCGGACAAGTTCGACGCGCTCGACCGCCGGCGGGACAAGGCGGAGCGGAGCAAGCGGCTGAGCCAATCCGAGCTCGAGGTCCTCTTCGACGCGCTCGCCCGCGGGACCGGCTGCGACCCGAAGGCGATGACCGAGGCCGAGCTCCGGCGCTGCGCCGTCGCCCGCGCGGCGATCGTCCGGGCGACCCCGGACGTGACGGCCGCGGAGATCGAGGCCGCCTGCAAGAAATACGCCGCCGTGTTCAACGGCGCGGTGATCACGCCGACGGCGATCTCGAACAACTGGTCGAAGCTCGTCGAGCCCGGGCGCGGCGCGAAGAAGGCGGCCGGCCCGAGCAACTGGGCCGCGCAACCGAAGTTTGACTGGCACCGGGTCGTCGGCCTCCTCTGGCCGCGCGAGCGTTACCCGGACCGCGGCCCGTGGGAGGAGGACTCGTGGGATCTCGTCCCGAGCCAGATCAAGCAGAGGATCCACGCGGAGGGCGAGGCCGTCCTCGAGAAGGTTTTACGGTAGCAAATCAACGCATCAACGAAGGAGAAACACATGAGCATTGCACTTGGAACAGTTGTAGCAATAGAGGCGAACGGTGCCGTCGAGTTCGGCGTCGTTTGGAGACGCAAGGAGCGGTTGAAGGGGGGAGAAGAGATCGTCACGCTCGACGTGTTGATCAGACCTGTGCCGTCGATCGCGGCCGACTCAGCCGCTCATACGAGGGAGATCGAGCGCAACGAGGACGAGGTCCACGAGCTCTCCTCGTGGGAGTCGAGCTCCTTCACCAAGTGGGCGAAGGACCACGCCGGGTTCGAATGGGCGGAGGCCGAAAGTCAACGCCTCAAGGCGCGGCCGAAGCCGCCCGAAGCACCCGCCGCCGAGGCCCCGATCCCCGGAAAGCCGAAGGAGGACGTGCCATTTTAACGCCGGACGAGCCGGCACAACCAACGAAGGAGAACGCAAATGCCAAAAACCAAAGAACAGCCAACCGAGGAGACCGTCATCCTCTCCGTCCGCAACCGCCGGAAGAGCAGCGTCCAGATCGTCTGGCGACAAGGGGCCGACGTGATCGACCGCGACTTCCACGACGCCCCGCTCCCCGCCTTCTACAAGTCCCTCGAGGCGCTCTCCCCACACGTCTGCTCCCTCTGCGAGTTCCCGTCGAAGGACGCCGAGAAGATCGTCCCGACCGGGATCACGCTCCGGGAGCACGGCGACAACACGCTCGGGTTCGTCGTCGCCCGGAAGGCGATCAAGAAGGGGGACCGCGTCTTCAACATCTCGACGCCTCTCCTCCCGATGTACGTCGACGAGGAGAACAAGTCGGCGGACCACATGACCGAGGCCGAGGCCGCCGCGATCGAGAAGGTCGTCAAGGAGGCGAAGAGGTACATCGCCGGCGAGCGCGCGCAGGGGCTCATCAACTTCCCCGAGGGCGAGCCCGACGACGAGAAGCGGAAGAAGAAGGAGGCCGACGAGGGGACCGCGGCGATCCCCGGGATCGGCGACGACGGTCCGCCGGCCGGGGGATCGGCTTGACGGCGAGCCGCAAAGCGCGGAAGAGTTCGGAGCGGCCGGCGCGGGCCGCCGCTCCCCTCACCGCCATGGAACTCATTAACAAACCGCCGACGGCCGACGAGGTCGCCGACCTCTTCCGCGAGCTCGCGAGCCTCTACGTCGGGACGCCCGACCACTTGCAGGTCCGCGTGCAGGAGTCGGTCGACGGGTCGGCGTACTTCATGATGCGCGGCGCGCCCGAGGACGACTCGAGGCTCGTCGGCAACCGCGGGTGCCACGTCAACGCGCTCGCCTTCCTAATCGAAGCCGTCGGCCGGGCGCAGGACCGGATCTTCACCTTCCGGCTCCTGACGACGCCCGGGAGCTGCGCGCCGTGGTACCCGCCGAAGGACGCGCTCGACTACGACCCGCGGCCGGCGCGCGAGCTCCTCTGCCGGCTTCTCTCCGCGCTCGGCGTCCCGGACTTCTCCGTGACCGTGACCCCCGGGACCGGGCCCCGGCGGAGCCTCTTCTTCAACTTCGACGTCAAGATCGCCGACGTCGCGCGTGCCGAGGCGTTGACCGTCGGCGAGACCGCGGCCGGTTCGCTCTCGATCGTCGGCGCGCTCGGGACGCTCTTCCGCGCGATCGCGAAGCAGAACGGCATCCGGTTCCAGATCCGGCTTGCGGACCGCCCGGAGCCGAAGGAGGCGGCGCGTGCCTGAGATCCTCGAGCGCCCCCGGACCGCGGCGGCCCCGTTCGACTGCCCGCTCCGCTACTGGGTCCCCTCCGCGCGGGACCCGAGGGAGAAATACCTCGTCGAGCTCGACTCCTACGGGGGCAACGGCGCGTGCGTCTGCAAGCACTTCGCGATGCGCTGCGAGCCGCTCCTCCGCCGGATGATCTCGCCGCGCGAGGCGGTCCGGACTGGCGCGATCAAGCTCAAGGTCAACCGGCACGTCGAGGACGCCTTGAGGTGCGAGCACATCATCACGGCGCGGTCGCAGTTCGTCGACGACGTCCTCGCCGCGATCGCGAAGCGCAACAACCACCAGACGCGGAGGGAGGACCGCGCGCCGTGATCCGCCGCCGCAAGCCGCTTCGGAGGAAGACGCCGATCCGCCGGATCTCGGCGAGACAGCTCATTCAGTATCGCCAGTATCTAAAGCAGCGCGCCGCCTTCCTCGCCGCGAACGTCTATTGCGAGTGCTTTCCGTGCAAGAACCGGAGCCGCGACGTCCACCACACGCGGGGCCGCGGCCGCTACCTCCTCGACGAATCGACGTGGATGGCGGTTTGCCGAGCGCATCACGACTGGATCCACGGGCACCCGCGCGAGGCCCGCGAGAAGGAGTGGCTCCGGTGAAACCGATCATCGGCTTCGGCGTCCGTCTCGACGGCCACTGGTGCGCCGCCGTCAAGACCGGCTTCTCGCGCCGGTTCGTCTTGATGCGCGCCCGCAAGGGCGAGGAGCGGTTCCTCTCCCGGATCAACTTCGTCTCCGACGACCGCGGAGCATTAGCCTACGAGCTCCGCCTCAACGCGGAGCGGATCGCCCGCGGCGCCTGCGCCCGCGCGATTAAGCGGACCAAGTGGGCCCGCCGGAAGCTCGTCGACCCGCACTATGATATGCTCCGGGGCGTCGCCAACGTCGAGCGGGTCCTCCGGGGCGCGAATACCTCCCGGAGGGGCCGTCGGTGGAAGATCTGCCCGATTTTTCGGGAGGAGCCGGCGCAAGTAGTTGATAATCCGGCCTCTTAAAGTTGATAAAAAGTTTGACTGCCGGGCCCGGACCGTTGATGATGCAGGCAATCCGGAAGGACCGGAAAAACTCCTCAACCGATGAAGAACTCAACAACGAATCCGACCGCCGGCCTCGAGGCCCGCGTCGACGGACTTTGCAAAGCAGTCATGCAGCAGGTCGCCTCCGCGACCCGCGGTTTCTACGGGATCAAGCACGACGATGACCTGATCGACTTCGCGGTCAAGACGATGCGCTCCGAGATCAAGGAGTTCGTCTTCGGGCCCGGCTACGAGAGCGCCCGCGATTGCGCGCTCCGCCGCTCCCTCTCGGACGAGTGGATCGTCACCTTGATTTCCTCGAACGCGGTCAGCAAGATCCTCGCCGAGAACAACCGGCGGACGGCGGCCTCCTCACTCTAACCCCTCAACGTCGGAAACTCATCAACGCCATCAAGGATCAACAATCAGCATCACTCTTCGCCGGAGCCCGCCGCGAGCTAACGGAGAAGCAAGCGCGCCGGATCGACGCGCTCGTCCGCGGCTACGAGAACCGCAACGCCCACAACGGCGTCACGGAGGTTTACATCGAGAACCTCCTCGTCAACGCGACCTTCGCGCACGTCGTCATCCGGACGCGCCGGACCGATTGCGAGCCGTACTCCCCCCGCGCGGTCGTTTGCGCGGAGGGCGGGTGCTTTTTCGTCGGGCAGAAGGGCGGGACTAAGATGGTCTCGACCTATCGGCTCGGCCAGTCCGCCCGCGATCACTCCGACGCCGCGATGGCCCGCGAGCTCAAGTCGATCCTCTGGGACGCCCGGAACGAGCGCATAGTCGCGAAGGAGACGGTCTCGTGAACGCTGCAGCCAAGATCCGCGCCGCGATGCGCGCCAACGAGCGCGAGATCCTCAAGAGCGCCCGCCGGCGGCCCGTCGGCGAACTTTGGCAACCCGCGAGCCGCGCGTGGTGGAACGCCCTCAAGCGCCTCGAGGCCCGCGGCCTCCTTCGCTACGATAGCAGGGCCGGAGCTTATCTCTACGTTAGCCCTAGGGAGAGGAGGGCCCCGTGAACGCCGCCGCTTGCTCCGACCATCCCGCTTGCCTCGCCGAGGTTCTCGGTTCGCTCAAGTGGAGCGCCCCCCGCGAGGTCAACACGAAGCGCGGCCCGAAGACCGTCACCTCGGCCGAGATCCCGAACGAGGCCGCCTTCAACCGGCTCGGCGAGCTCCGTGACGAGCTCTACCGCGGCGGCTACTCGGTCTCCCAGTTCCGCGGCGTCTGGCAGGTCTCCCGGTGGTCCGACCCGGCCCCGGAGGTCGTCAAGGCGCGCGAGGAGGCCCGCGCGCTCTCCCGGGCGACGGACGCCGACGTCGACGTCCCGACCCCTCCCGGCCTCGCCTTCCTCGGCTACCAGAAGGCGGGGATCAAGTTCGCCCTCGACCGCCCGGCGGTCCTCTTCGGAGACGAGATGGGGCTCGGCAAGACGATGCAGGCGATCGGCGTCCTCAACGCCTCGCCCGCCGCGCGCCGCGTCCTCGTCATCTGCCCGGCCTCGCTCAAGCTCAACTGGGCCCGCGAGCTTCGGAAGTGGTCCGTCGTCGAACTAGATATAACGGTTGTTTCGGCGCAGGAGCGTAGTCGCGCGAAGCGCCTCCTCCGCTCTCTTGCGCTTGACGATCAGGAACGGAAGGACGCAACGAAGGACGGCCTCGATGTCGCGAGCGCGGCCAACAGACCAGCCGAACTGATCGCGGTTGCCTCGAATCCCGAAGCGGGCGTTTCTCGCGAGCGTCGCGGCTCGGCGAAGGTGGGAGAGGCCGCCGAGCTTGCAAAGCCAAACCATCAAGGGCTCGCTCGTCGAGTAGACGCAAACGCCCCATCGGCCTTTGCTCTTGATGAAGGAGATCGAGCCCTCCCCGTCGATGATTCCCGCCAGATAGGCGCGATCCGCAACGCGAACCGGGCGGACGAAGGGAACGGAGACTCGATTCCGACGGAGGCGCGCCCGAAGGTCACCCCGGCGCGCGAGGTTGTAGTAGAGGGTGTTCGGGTGGACGCCGAGCTCGGAGGCGAAAGACCGGACGCTCCGCTTGCGGGCGTTGACCAGAGCGATGATTCGATCGAGAACGGACTCGGGAAGACGGAAGGCGCGCGGCATATCGTAGTTGTTAACTACGACGTGTTACATCTTTTCCAAGAAGAGACAAGAGCGATCGCGTGGGACCTTCTAATATGCGACGAGGCTCACTACCTCAAGACCCCGAAGGCGCGCCGGACGCAGATGGTCTTCGGCCGGAAGGCGACGGCGAAGACGGCCGGCCTCCCGCCGATCGGCGCGAAGCGCCGGCTCCTGCTAACCGGGACCCCGATCGCGAACCGCCCGGTCGAGCTCTTCCCGTTGATCGAGTACCTCGACCCGGCGACGTGGGGGAACTTCTTCAAGTACGCCCGCCGCTATTGCGACGCGCACCAGATCTCCATCGGCCGCGGCCGGCTCGCGTGGGACTTCTCCGGGGCCTCGAACCTCGAGGAGCTTCAGGAGAGGCTCCGGACGACGATTCTCGTCCGCCGGCTCAAGCGCGACGTCTTGACCGAGCTCCCCCCGAAGCGCCGGCAGGTGATCGAGCTCCCCGCGGAGGGCGAGCTCGCCCGGTTCGCCGAGGCGGAGCGCGCCGCCTACGAGGACCGCGAGGCCGAGCTCGACCAGCTTCACGCCGCCGTCGAGCTCGCGAAGGCGTCGGAGGACCCGGACGAATACAAGCGCGCCGTCGAGAACCTCAACGACGGGATCGCCGCCTTCTTCGCCGAGATGTCGACCCTCCGCCGCGAGCTCGCCGAGGCGAAGATCCCGGCGATCGTCGAGCACGTCCGCGAGGCGGTCGAGGAGGGCGGCAAGCTCGTCGTCTTCGCGCACCACCGCGCCGTTTGCAAGGCGATCGCCGCCGAGTTCGGCGACGCCGCGGTCGTCCTCGTCGGCGAGACGCCGACCGCCGACCGGCAGGCCGCGGTCGACCGCTTCCAGACGGACCCGGCTTGCAAGGTCTTCGTCGGCTCGATCATGGCGGCCGGCGTCGGGATCACGCTCACGGCCGCGTCGCACGTAGTCTTCGCCGAGCTCGACTGGGTCCCGGGGAACGTGACGCAGGCCGAGGACCGGCTCCACCGGATCGGCCAGCGCGAGCACGTCCTCGTCCAGCACCTCGTTGTCGACGGCTCGCTCGATGCGACGATGGCGAAGCGGATCGTCGAGAAGCAGAACATCATCGACCGGGCGCTCGACTCCGTCCGCGCCTCGATCGAGGGCGTCCCGATCTCGGCCCCGTCCCGCAAGGGCGGCGACGCCGCGACGGCGGACGTCACGGTCGACGCGCTCGCGGCCGAGGCCGCGGCGATGACGGACGACCAGCGCGCCGCGGTCCTCGAGGCGCTCCGGTTCCTATCGGCCCGGGACTCGGATCACGCGCAGTTCGAGAACCAGATCGGCTTCAACGGCCGGGACACGATCATCGGCCACTCCCTGGCGGAGCGGAGCTCGTTGACCGCGAAGCAAGCGGCGCTCGGCCGGCGGATCGTCCGCAAGTACCGGCATACGCAGCTCCCGGAGGCGATCGTCGAGCGGATAGGGTTTCCCGAGAAGAAGGGAGGCGCGTCGTGAGCTACGCCGCCCTCCGCCTTCGCGACCGCCGGATTGACCGGGCGGTCAAGCGCGCCTCGATCCCGAGGCGTCGCCGGGCCCTAACGAAGAAGGACATCCAGATCGCGCTCCTGAAAGCCGCCAAGAAGGGAGGCGCGTCGTGAAGATCCGCTACAAGTACCTCGTCGGCCGGTTCGTCAACCCGGAGACCGGCCGCCCCGTCAACGTCCACTGCGGCCAGCGAAAGGACAACGGATTCGACGTCTACTTCTTCCTCTACCGGCGCAGGAAGATCATCGTCGGCGAGGAGTTTCGGAGCTGGAGGAAGATCGGAGGCGGCCCGTGAACCACAAGATCTACGCCCGCAAGTTCGGGGGGGACGACGCCTTCTCGTGGGCCGTCTTCCTCGATGGGAAGCCGACCGTCTCGGGCTTGACCCGGGAGGACCTTCCGCACTACAAGAAGATCGTCGCCGACGAGGTGGCGAAGGTAGACTCGGAACATCAACGCCGGCTCGCGCCGGACAACGCACCAACGACATGAATATCGAGACAAGAATGACTCAGAAGCGGGGATGCGGCTACCGGAAGCCCGGCGGCCTCTACCTCGTCTCCCCGGGGCTCGGAAGCCCCTGTTGCAAGCTCCCCTTCATCTTGACCGTCTGCCCGTGCTGCGGAGCCGGTATCAAGCCGACCCGCGGCTGGACTTGGATCGACGCGGACGCGCTCTTCGGCTCGAAGCCGTGCATGGCGGGCGACCCCGGGAGGAAGTTCTTCTGCCCGCTGGCCGCCCCGAAGATCGGCCGCGCCGGCCTCCTCTGGATCGGAGAGGCGTTTTACCCGACCCCGGACGACTTCTCGCGGGAGGCGGCCGCGCAGGGGATCTCGCGCCGGATCAAGGCGCTCCCCAAGGACTTCAAGGTCGGCGAGACGTGGGTCCTCCTCGCCCACCGCAAGGGCGTTCGGCGCGCCGTCGTCATCAAGGGCGAAGAGACCCACGACCGGGCGATCTTCCACGTCTTCAAGCCGACGGCGGTCGAGTACGTCGTCAAGGGAACCGAAACCGACGAGGCCCTCGAGAAGCTCGTCAAGCGCGGGATCACGCCGGTCCGGGACGAGGTCCCGCAAGGCGAGCTCGCCATAGCGCCATGACCCGCGCCGCGCGCCCGATCCCCCTCGCCTCGGTCGGCATCCTCGCGATCCGCGCCGAGTTCGCCCCGGTCTTCGTCGACGTCGACGTCCTCGTCGACGAGATGATGGACGCCTACGAGGCCGGCCGCGCCGCCCGGCTCGCGAACTTCGCCCGCGACGACTACCCGATCGTCGACGACCCGGAGTTGACCCGCAACTGGCAGCGCGGCTGGGACGTCGTCGACTACGCCCTCAACCACCCCGAGGAGGACTCCCGATGATCGTCGCCCTACTACTGATTTTTACCGCGGCCTGCCTCGTCTACGTCCTCGCTGCGCTCCTCGAGGGAGTGGCGGTCGCGCTTGGCGTACTCATTGCGCTCGCGGTTTTGCTCGCGCGGTGGCTCTTGCATCCCGAAGACCGCCTCCGCCGGCGGGCGATGGGAGGTGGGCCATGAGCGTCTCTTTCGGATGCCGATGCCCAGAAAGGGCGAAGCCAGTCGAGAAGCGCCGCTGGTTCGTCATTCAACGCAACCGCCGCTGCTCTGCATTCGACGGCTATCGGACGATGTCTTCGGACTATTCCTGCGTCGTCTGCGCGGTTTGCGGGGCCCTTGGCCGAACGAAGGCGGACTATGTAACCCGGCTCCCCGACGTCCCGGCCGATTACGCCACGCGTCGCTTGGAGGACCTCCGATGAAAGCCGAGTCCCGCCGGCAACGACTTCATGTAAATAGTTTGCTCGCGTACTACCGCGGGGAGAAGACGTGGTTCGGCAAGCGCGAGCGCGCCGTCCTCGACGTGATCGAACACATGGGCCGGGCAACGGACCGCGCCGTGATGATGGCGCTCGGGTTCGTCGACATGAACACGGTCCGGCCGACGATCACGCACCTCCGGGACGACGGCGTCCTCGAGGAGGTCGGCGAGGAGACCTGCCCCGTGACGAATCACCGCGTCCGCCTCGTCGCGATCCGGAAGGACCCGCGGCGGGCGCAGGCCGAGTTCGTCTTCGCGTCGCCGGGCCCGAGGACATCGCGAAGCGTTACTGCGAGCGCGTCGCGATCACCGGCCGGATGGGCGAGCTCCTCGCCCGCCTCGCCGGGATGGAGCGCCTCGAGTTCTACGCCGCCGTGTGGCGATTCAACCTCAACGCGCGCTGGAACGGGAAGGCCGGCAAGGGCGACAAGTTCGACCGCGAGGAGGGGAAGCGCAAGGCGGCCGAGCTCCTCGCGATGCCGTTCCCGGACTACGTCCTCCTCGGCGGGGAGGTCTCACGGGCGTTCGGCCACCCGCACTTCGAGCCGCTCAACATGATCGGCTGGTATGACGACCAGAACCGCTACCGGCGGATCTTGCAGTTCCCCCACCCGTCGGGCATCAACCCGTTCTGGAACGAACCCTTCAACGTCCACCGCGCCGGCCGTCGCCTCCGCGAGTTCCTCGGACTCCCAAACAACCCATGACAACAACAACTCAAGCCTCCACAACCGCGGCCCCCGGGACGCCCCTCGACAAGATCGAGACGATCAAGCGGATCGTCGCCGCCGACTTCGGCGTGATGGTCTGGGAGATCGACTCCCCGGCGAGGACCGTCCCGCTCCCGCAGGTCCGGCACGTCGCGATGTTCCTGACCCGCCGCCTCGTCCCGCACGAGGACGCGAGCTTCCCGGAGATCGCCCGCGCCTTCAACCGGATAAACCACAACTCGGTCGTCCACGGGATCGAGGCCACGGCGACGCGGATGGAGACGTCGCGCGCCTTCCGGGCCCGGGTCGAGCGCCTCGAGGCCGAAGCCAAGGCGGCCCTCTCGCCATGATCGGCCCCGACGACCCGGTCGACGGGACGCGGAAGCGCCTCCCCGCGATGAGCCCCGACGAGCGCCGGCTATGGCTCGCCGCGAAGGGCGCGCCCGCGGACATGTTCTTGATCACGGCCGCGGAGCTCGGGAAACTTCAGGGCGCGCTCGCGAGCGAACACCAGATCCGGGTCGGGCACGAGCGCGGGATCGCCGCGCTCTGCCGCCAGCTCGGCCCGTACTGGGTCGAGCAACCCGACCTGCCGAACGCCGTCGCCGCCGCGCTCTTCGACGCGGACAAGTTCACGAAGGTCCGGAAGACGTTCGGGGCGCTCCGGACCGCGAAGGGCAAGCTCGACCGCGTGATCGCGACCGCGCAGGCGACGAACTTCGCGATCGCCGCCGACTTAATCGACGTCTCGGCGACGCTCGACGAGAAGCTCCGCGTCCTCGAGGAGGCGGACCGCCTCCGCCGCGAGCGCGGCGACCTGACGAGGAGGGCCCCATGAGCGTCTCGCACCACGAGATCGCGACCGCGCTCGAGCTCGCCCGGGCCTACGGCGGCGGCCTCAAGCTCCGCGAGAACGGGTTCTGGAACGGCCGCACGCAGCCGGCCAACGACGCGCGCCTCGTCTCGCGCCGCGTCGTCGAGGAGCTCGCCCGGCGCGGCTCGCTCGAGTTCGCCGACTTTCGGGAGAACCCGCGCACCGGCAACCCGGTGCCGATGCGCGCGGCGTTGACCGGGGCCGGCGGGGAGGCGCGCCGTGACTAGACTCTTCGAGGCCGCCGCGATCGCTTGGTTCGCCGCCTCGTGCGCCGTCACCTTGACAATGTGCGCCGCCGCCCTCCTGAGCGCGCGGCCGAACCGGAGGGACCTCAAATGAAACTGTTCCTAATCGTAGCCGGGGCCGTCGTCGGCCTCGTTGCGCTCGCGATCATCGCGATCGCCGTCTGGGACCTGCGCTTCCAGCGCGACGTCCGGAAGGCGCTGGAGGACGACCGATGAGCGCCGAGAAGATGTTCACGTTCTTCGTGATGAACAACCGGACGAAGGAGATCGCCACCTTCCTCGGCCAAGGCAAGACGCTCGAGGCCGCGGCCGCGGACGCGGTCGAGACGGTCACCGGCAAGTTCGGGGCCGACTCGAGCGGCGGGGGCGTCGTCCTCCCGCTCAACGTCCGCCTCCCGGACGGCCGCTACGTCGCCCGGAGCATCGCGGACTTCGAGGGCGACGCTCCCTTCGAGGGCGTCGTCCCGGTCCGCGTCGAGCCCGCTCCCGAGCCCCCGGAGGAGGACTGCCCCGCGTGAAGCCGACCCTGCCCCCCGTCCCCGACTGGATCGCCGCTTGGCAAATGCCCCGGCGGCTCGTCGACGTCCCGGCCGCGACCCTCCGGAGGCTCGGCGTGCCAGAGGCCGAGGAGGCCCCCGTTCGGAGGCCCCCGCCGCCCCTCGCCCACGCCCCCTCCGGCCCGGCCCGCCCCGGCCCCCCTGCCCGCGAAAGCACCCCCGCCGGCGCCCGCGCCCGCCCCGGAACCGGCCCCCGGGCCCCATCCGCCCCGCCGGCTATCGCAAGCCAGCCTCTTTTAACCCCCCGATAACATGAAACTCATCAAGCTATTCGCCGCCCTAATAGGGACGGCCCTCCCCGCGGCCCCGGCGGCCGCGTTCATCCCGAGCCACCCGCCGACGGCCCTGACGGACGACGTCAACCTCTGGATCCTCCAATGCGAGGGGCTCGAGGCCGAGCTCCCCTCCGAGGCGTCTTACCTCGCCGGCGCGGCCGCCGCCTACGAGGCCGAGCTCCCGCTCCTCTTCTTCTACGGCGACGAGTTCGAGGCGAACGAGGAGACCTTCGAGTGGGAGGTCGACCAGATCCTGACGATCGTCCTCTGGGCCCAGCTCCACCAGTACGGGACGACGGGCCCGGTCTTCGACTACTACGAGGGCGCGATCGACGCGTGCTACTTCACGATGGCGACGATGGACGCCGAGGCCGGCCTCGTCTGCCCCGGCTCGACGCGCTGGGCCGGCTCGACGAGCGGCCCGGGCCTCGCCCCGGAGGCCGACCCGCCGGCGCGGTCCGCGCCCCGGGATAAGGGAGGCCGGCCGTGAAGCCCACCGACTCCCAGCTCCTCCGGTGGCTCCTTCTCCCGGACTCGATGGTCACGCCGATCCTCAACCACTCGACCGGCCGGTGGGTCTCGTGGATCGCCTCCCGCCGCAACGACACCGGGTTCATCCGGATCTCCAAGCGCGCCGCCGTCGCCGCCGCCGCGCGCCACGCGATCAAGCGCGGGGAGCTATGAACGCCATCCTCCGCGCCTTCCGCTACCTCCTCGTCACCGGCCCGAGCCGGAGCCGCTTCAAGCGCCGGAGCGCCGCGTCCCGCAAGGGGTGGGCCACCCGCCGCGCCAAGGCGAACCCGCCCCCGACCGCCGAGGAGCGGTTCGCCAAGATGATGCCGTTCACCGCGGGGCACCACAAGTTATGAGCAAGCGGTTCACCCTCGAGGACATCTCAAAGCTGCTCGGCGCGAAAGCGCAGGGCGAGGTCGCGACGCAACTGTATCCAGCCGGCGGCAACGTGGTCCCGGCAACGATCGAGGTGACGCGGAAGCCGCGCCTCCGCCAACAGCGAAGCGGCGGCCTCAACAAGACCGAGCGCGCCTTCGAGGCGTACCTCAAGACGATCTGGGCCGCGCCGGTCCTCCCTCAATCCGTCACGCTCAAGCTCGCGAACGGCGTCCGCTACACGCCGGATTTCGTGGTCTTCCACCGGACGAGCGGGATGCACGCCTACGAGGTCAAGGGGTTCATGCGCGACGACGCCGCGGTCAAGCTCAAGGTCGCCGCCCACGCCTACCCGTGGATCACCTTCTACCTCGTCTCGAAACACAGCGTCCCCGGCTGCTGGAACGTCGAGAGGGTGCTGACGTGAAGGCCCGCCGGCACCACAACAACAAGGGCCTCCGGAAAATCCGCCGGGGCCGGACCGAGCGCGCCGCCCGCCGGATCGCGCGCCGCCTCCGGATCAAGTACGGAGAACGAAAACCATGAGTAAATACACGAGAGCAAAGATTACGATCGTGCTCGAAACGGGGGAAAAGCTCGAGGCGGACGGCGTCGCTCGGATCATCCCGCGCGACCCGGCCGACCACCAATCGCTGAGGTGCTATTCGGACGAGGCAAGGAGGGACGCGGAGTATTGTCGGCTACCCGAGAGATGGTTCGATTTCGAGGGCTCGACGTTCCCGGCCGGCATGCAGATAACGATGAGACTTTAGCCGTGAACGATCAACCCCTCCTCGATCTCGGAGAGATCCCGCGGCGCGGCGTCCCCCGGGACAAGGCGGCCCTACGCGCGTTCATGAGGGCGAACGTGATCTTGACGTGGTCGACGGGCGAACCGGACGAGAAGGAGACCCCGAAATGGGTCGCCGTGAAGGTCCCTCCGAAGAACCTCGCGAATGGCAAGCCGATCCCTCCCGAGATGACGATCGGCGCGATGTTCGCCTCCTTCGGCCGGCTCCTTGATGAGGGCGGCTGGACCGGCTACGGCGCGACCGAGCGCGAGGCCGTCGAGGCGGTCTGCGCCGAGAGGAAGATCCCCTTCAACCCGTGAGCCCCGAACTCAAAGCCGCCGTCTCCCTCGTCCTCCAAGTCGACGGCCTCTACGTGGTCACGATGCCCGGCGACGCCGGCGCGATCGTCCCGCTCGTGGTCAACCGCGGCCGGATCTACTCGCTCCGGATGGACTCCGAGCTCGACCCCGACCGCTTCAACGAGGGCGCGAAGTTCACCGGCCCCGTCTACCGCTTCCCATGAAAACCACGCTCGCCCTAGTCTTCGCGATCGCCGCGATCGCCGGCGCTCTGCTCGCCCAACCAACCCCAACCCCAACGCCCACCCCGACGTTGACCACGGCGATGATGACGATCACCGACTTGCACACCTACAAGAACGACGGCAAAGGGCATTTGATCGAGGTCCCGCCGTCGACCTTCGTCGAGCCTCTCTGGTATTACTCGGATGGCCCGATCGCGGCGACGGCGACGTCGATGTGGTCGATCACGACGACCGCGCTAACCGTCACCGGCATTTTCGACGAGCAAGGTCGGCCGTTCAAGCCCGCCAAGCCGGAGCAGTGCAAGGCGACCCTCGAGACCGCGGACGGCCGGCGCTGGACCGCCGAATGGAAGGAGATCAAGCCATGAGCCACAACTACGCCCTCCCCCACTCCCTCGACCTCGGCGAGGAGATCCGCCTCCCCGGCGAGGACCCCGAGAAGATCGTCCGCCACCACCTCCCGGGTGGACACCCCTTCGCCGGCAACCGCTTCCGCGACGGGCCGATCGACCGCCCGACCGCCCGCGCGATCCGGACCCCATGCTTCGCCGCCGTCGACCGCGGCGCGACCCTCTTCCCCGACCGGACGTGGCGCCGCCTCCGGCCCGCCGGCGTCTTCAAAGTCTACGACGTCCGGCAACCGGACGGCAGCGTCGCCCTCGTCTCCAAACTCCCGGCTTGAGACGCTCAGGCCGACAACCCCCGAACAAGATGATCCCGAAAACCATCGGCGGCTACGCCGTCACGCTCACGCGGGACCCGGTCAAGAAGTACTGGGTCGCCGAGATCCCCGACATCCCGACCTGCTCCTCCGACGGCCCGACCCGGGTCGACGCGTTCGCGAACCTCGAGAGAGCGTTCGCGCTCCTCCGCCGCGAGTACCGCTCAAGCGGCCTCGAGCTCCCCGTCCCGAGGGCCGCCGGCGGCACGCCGATCCGCCCCGAGTTCGTCGCCGCGATGCGCGAGCAACTCGAGGCTCACGCCTACAAGGGCGACTGGATCGCCTTCCGCTTCCGCGACCGGAGGCACGCGACGGACCTCCTGAGCGAGCACTTCGTCAAGCTCGTGCAAGATCTCCGCTCCGGCGCTATGGGCCCCGCGAGCTCGGTCCGCCAACACGCCGCGGACGTGGCCAACATCGCGATGAAGATCGACGAGTGCTTCGGCCCCCCGGCTTGACACCCAAGCCGCTGACCCCCTAGTCCTCCCGGAGTGGTCGCGAGCGCACTCCCCAAATCCTCAAACGGTAGAACCGAGGGCAAACGCCGTCAACCCGCCCTCGTATCCGCGCGGCAAGCCGAGTTCGCGAGGCTCATCGTCGCCGGCAAGCTCCAGCGCGACGCCTACATCGAGGCGTACCACCCGAAGACGAAGAGGCTCCAGTCGATCTCGCAGCGCGCCCACCGCGTCTCGGTCCTCCCGATCGTCCAGCGCGAGATCCTCCGCCTCCGGATGAACGCCGAGCGCGCCGTGCTCCTCACCCTCAACGACCGGCTCAAGCGCCTCTCCCAGATCATCCTCGACCCCGAGGCGAAGCCGGGCGACGTGACGACCGCGATCTCCGTCTACTCGAGGATCTCCGGCGACCAAGCGCCCGAGAGGCAGGAGCACACGGGGAAGGACGGCGCGCCGCTCCCGTCGACCGTCGTGCAGGTGATCCAGCCGGCCCCCGTCGTCCGCCCCCTCTCCGGCCGCGAGCGCCTCGCCGAGATGCGCCGGGCCCGGGCGATCCGGGAGGCGGCGAAAGCGCCGGAGGTCCCGGCCGCCGTCCCGGCCCCGACGCAAGCGCCGGCGGCCTGATATACAGCTTGACTCCGGCCCGGGGAGATATACGCCGGAAGCTCCCTCGAGATATACAACGATGAAGACCCCGACCCTCGCCCTCCTCCTCGCCATCGCACTGCCACTTCGCGCCGACCCCTTGATCGAGGGGACGATCGGCTTCTCCGGGACGGCGACGACGGACTCGGGGGACCTCTTCCACGCCGGGGCGTTCACGTCGATCTCGGCGATCACCGAGCCCGGGGACCGCGGCGACTACGCGGGCGTCACGCCGGGCGCTCCGGTCGACTTTCCCGCCTTCGCCTTCTCGGCCCCGAGCGTCGAGCCGCTCTGGACCTTCGATCTCGGCGGCGTGACGTACTCGTTCGACGCGACGAGCATCGACCTCGTCGGCCGCTACGATCACGGCGAGCTCTCGTTCGTCGAACTCGAGGGAGACGGGATCGCCTCGATCACGGGCTTCGCGCCGACGCCGGGCGACTGGGGGATCGAAGTCAGGGACGTCGACGGGGACAGCTCGTTCACCTTCGGGGCGACGTCCTCGGTCCCGGACGCGACGCCGACCGCGATCCTCCTCGCGATCGCCACCGTCGCGATCGCCGCCTCGGGCCGGCGCGCCCTCCGATGAGCTCCGACCGCAAGATGACCCAGTTCCGGCTCCCGGCCGAGACCCGGAAGCAAATCGCGGAGCTCAAGAAGGAGCTGCTTTGCAACGCCACCGAGGTCGTGGTGCTCGCCGTGCAGGAACTCACGGACGTCAAGCGAAGAGTCCCCGGCGAGCCGCGCGTCCTCGAGCTCCACCTCGACGGGACGACGCGCGAGAAGCTCGCCCGGGACTTGACGATCGACGCCGGCTCGCAGTCGATCCGCCTGATCCGCAATGGCGACCCGGTCCTCAAGCCCGGGCACAAGACGCTATGAACGTCACCCTCAAAATCCTCGGCATCTGCGTCTGCGCGCTCGGCGGCGCGCTTTGCGGCGCGCACTCCGACGTCGCCTTCTCGATCTGGGGCGCGGCCGCGGCCCTGATCATCGCTTGGCCTCTCCCCCCCGAATCCAAGGACCTATCCCTATGAGCAAACCCGCACCCCACAACGTTCACGACCTCAACCGGATCACGCAGCTCGAGGCGCGACTCTCCGCGCTAGTGCGCGAAGGCGCGGCGAATCACGAAGGATGGCTCGCGGCCCAGACCAAGCTCGAGGCCGAGCTCGCCGACGTCCGCAAGGCGCACGACGACCTCCTCCGCGACCTCCTCGCGGCCCGGGATCTCCTCCACCGGGCCCGGCGCTCCCGCGCGCTCCACTTCTTCAACCGGAGGCTGACCGCCGCGATCGTCGACTACTTCTTCGAGCGGCTCGCCGCGAAGCCGGCCGAGCCTGAGAAGCCGGCGGACCCGCCCGCCGACCCGCGGCCGAACGGCCCGGCCGAAGCCGCTCCCCCACCGCCGTGACCCGCGACCGCCACGTCTTTCCCTCGAAGCTCCTCCGCCTCGTCGGGATCGAGGCCGTCCGGAACTCGGACCGGCCGGAGCTCGAAATCTTCCTCCCGATGGTCGTCCCCGAGTCCGTCAAGAACTTCGAGGAGTTCTGGTCGCGCCTCCTCGACGACATCGCCACCTCGATCGCCGTCCCGCGCGAGCTCCTCGACGAGGCCGCACGCACGCCGCCGCCCGATGACCTGCGCGAATGGGAGGAACGTGACATAGACGACGCGACCGATCCCGAACCAAGGGAGGAGCAATGACCGCCACCGAGATCCGGAAGCTCGAGGACGCCCGCTACGCCGCCGGCCGGAAGGTCCGCGAGGCGACCCTCGCGCGCCGGGCGGCCGAGCTCGCCGTCCTCCGGGCGAAGGAGATCGAGCTCGACGCGATCAACGAGGAGACGAACGCCATCCGGGCGCTCCACGACGCGCGGCTCGTCGAACCCCTCAACGTGTGATCCCCGTCGCCCTCGACCTCTCCGCCTTGCACGCCCCGGCGGCGCACCCGGTCGAATACTTCCGCGAGCTCGACGCGATCGCCGGAGTGGAGTCGAGGAGCGATCCGCGGGCGATCGGCCGGGCCGGGGAGCGGACGGCGTACCAGATCACGCGCGAGGTCTGGGAGGAGGAGACCGATCTCCCGTGGTCCGCCGCCTTCGACGAGTACATGGCGAAGCTGATCGCCCTTCGGCACCTCAAGACGCTCGAGCGCCGGCTCCTCAGCCGCGGTGTCGCGGTGACCCCCTTCTCCCTCGCCCTCGCGTGGAACCCGCTCGGCGGCGCGGACCGGGCCCGACGCGTCGCGAACCTCTACGAGGCCCTCCCGTGACTCAAGTCGACGTCATGCTCCTCTCCGGTTCCGTCTGGGAGCACAAGTGGGCGCTTCGGTCCGGCGTCGAGAAGACCCGATGGTTTGCCCCTACTCGCCCTACTCGAAACCCGCGAGCATCGTGATCATGATCGACGACCCGGACATCCTCGAGGCGCTCGGACAACGGGGCGACACGATCACGCTCCGCTATTCGATCAAGCGGCTCGTCGACGACTTCATGGCGATCGGCGGATGGGACGACGAGGGGATGCTCCGGCTCGTCCTCGCGTGGGAATCGGCCGCGAAGAGGTTCCGGGCCGATTACGAGAAGGGCAAGCAACTCGCCGCGACCGCCGAAAGCAAATGACTGACGCCCCGCCCTCCCCGGTCTCATCGCCCGGGCCGGAGCCCGGGATGCCCGAGGACCACCTCTCCTTCTGGGAGTATTTCTCCGAGTTCTTCGTCCCTCTCAACCGGCTCAACCTCCCTCTCCACGAGCCGCACCGCGAGATCGCCGAGGCGCTCGAGGCCGCTTACCTCGGCGCGCTCGACCCGTGGATCCAGTTCATCGCGGTGACGATGCCCCCGCGGACCGGGAAGACGAAGCTGAACGAGGGGCTCGCGACGTGGGGGCTCGGCTACTACCCGGAGAGCCAGATCATCTTGACCTCGTACTCGCAGGACCTCGCGGAGCTCTCCCTCTCCTACTGCGACAAGACGATCAAGGAAGGATGGTATCAAGGCTGGTTCGGGGACCACGTCCACGGGGTGACGGCCGATCACCTCTCGACGATCGAGGGCGGGAACATCTACGCGGAGGGCGTCTTCGGCTCGCTCCTCGGCAAGGGCGCGGGCTTGAAGGAGCCGGCCGGCGGCTACCTCGGGCTCGACGACCCGGCGAAGATCGAGCAGGCGCTCTCGCGCGGCGTCGCGAAGAAGCTCGAGCTCTGGTTCGAGACGACCCTGATCAACCGGCGCAACTCGGACCGCTTCTGCCCGATCATAATCATCGCGCAGCGCGCCGGCTTGACCGACCTGATCGAATACCTACGGACGACCTACAAGCGCGAGACCCTCGTCCTCAAGTTCCCGTGCTTCGTCGGCCGGCGCTCCCGGTTCCCGGAGACGTACTCGGACGACCGGCTCCCGATGCTCGAGCGGACGCGGATCGGGCGGTTCACGCTCGCGGCGCTCCTCCAGCAGGAGCCGATCGCGCTCGGCGGGAACATGATCCCGGTCGACAAGTTCCTCCGCTACTCGCCGGCGGACCGCCTCCTCGCGTGGGACGACAAGATCGTCGTCTGCGACACGGCGCTCAAGAAGGGCGAGGGCAACGACTGGTGGGTCCTCCAATGCTGGGGCCGCGTCGGCCGGAGTTGCTACCTCCTCGCCTCCTCGAGGACGCAGTGCAACTCGGCGGAGTTCATCCGGGAGGCGGCGGCGTTCTGGCTCCGGCAAACGACGGCGCAGGAGCATCACCCGGTCTCGCGGTTCATAATCGAGGATTCGGCCGCGGGCCCGGGCGTGATCTCCGCGCTCAACGAGGCGGGCATCCCGGCGACCCCGATCATCCCGATCAAGGACAAGGCGGCGCGGGTCAACGACGTCCTCCCGTTCATCGAGACGGGGTGCGTCTACCTCCCGAAGGACGACGACCCGGAGGCCCCGTGGCTCCCCGACCTCCTCCTCGAGATGAGCGCCTTCACGCAAGACCTCACGCACGAGCACGACGATCAGGTCGACTGCGTCGCCTACGCCTTGAGCGAGCTCCTCGGCGCGGGCCTCTCGATCCTCCAAGTCCTCGGCGTCGCGCCGGCGAACCTCCCGTTCCTCCCGATGGGTTGAGGGCCGCTTTTCCCTCGAGAAAACCCGCGCTCGAAAAAAGCGTGTCAAGTTTTTTTCGCCTCGAGGAGGGCGGTCGCGCAAGTCGTTGCGGCGCGTCCCCATTTCGCAAATACGCGAAACGCGATTTGATATAATGATGGCGTCATGATAAAACTCCACACCGCCATCAGTCGGGTAACAACGAGGGCGCTGCCGCCCTCTTTCGGGAAGGACAAGGGCCGCTGGTTGACCGTTACGCTCGTCCCCGGAAACGGCGACGAGGTCGAGGACCTCATAACCATTAGGCCGCACGGGACCCGGAGGCCGGAGACGATCTCACTCGAAGCCGTCTACCTCTTCGCCCTCCGCTCGCGGGTCAACAAGGAGATGCTCGAGCGGGCGCGCGAGCGCAAGGCCGCCGTTCGGCGCTCCGAGTTGATCGGCCTCGCGAACGCGACGATCGCCGACATCACGACGACGGACTAACCCTTCAACCGCAACCTCAACGCATCAACCCATGAAAACATCGCAGAACCTAGTCGGCCGGAAGGTCACCTTCGACTTCCCGCGTTTCGACGCCCTCAAGAAGCTCCCCGTCGGCTCTCCGGAGCGGGCGGCCGCCCTCAAGACCTACCTTGGCCAGAACTTCCAACACCACGCGGTCGTCCTCGACAAGACGGGCGAGATCGTCGAGGTCTACTCGGAGGAGGGCTCGACGAAGCTCCGCGTCCGGATGGACGACGACGGGACCTTGATCGAGACGTGGCCGATGGACATTACGGTCGGCCCGGCCCCGAAGCCGGCGACGACCCGCGTCCCGCACGAGTTCGACTTCGTGAAGGCGAGCGACTTCGCCTACATCGAGGCCCGCGGTCGGGAAGGTTGGACGATCGCGGCCGCGTTCGGCACGACGATCTGCCTCCAGCGCCCGATCGCGTAACCTTTGGTTGACTGAGTTCGGCCCCCGGGGCGACGGCGCCTCGGGGGCTTTTTCGCGCTCGACTCCGGGCTAGGCGAGGGATCTCTTCGGGCCGATCAACGTCCTCAACCGATCAACAACATGAGCGAGTTCAAGCTAGAGTGGGCGGAGAAGCATCTCGGGCGCGAGCCCGTCGGCGTCCTCGACGTCGGGACGTGGGACGCGGACGACGCGATCCGGTTCAAGCGAGCTTGGCCGAAGGCCCGGGTCGACGCGTTCGAGGCGGACCCGGACGCCTACGAGGCGATCCTCAGGGGGCGGAGGGCGGACGCGTCGAAGGTCCTCGTCCACCACTACGCGGTCTGCAACCACAACCGCGGCGTCTTCTTCTTCCCCGTCTCGGACGCGGCGCACCCGATCGGGATGAGCGGCTCGCTCCTCCCTCCGACCGAGAAGCTCAAGCGCGACCTCCCGTTCCTCCAGCTCGACCGGAAGCCGCCGGTCAAGGTCCCGAGCATCCGGCTCGACTCGTTCGTCGCGCGCTTCGACTTCCCGGCGATCGACCTCCTCCACGTCGACGTTCAGGGCGCGGAGGCGCTCGTGATCGAGGGCCTCGGGGAGCTCCGGCCCGGCTTGATCTTCCTCGAGATCGACGAGGTCGGGGACACGGGGCACTACCGCGGGGCGGCGCCGCTCGCCGAGCTCCGGGCGCTCCTCGACCGGATGGGCTACGTCGTTCAGTGGGACTCGGGGCACGACGCGCTCCACGTCCACAAACTCGCCGGCCGAGACCTCAAGCCGTGAGACGCGTCGTCCTAGTCTCCGCCCCGTACCCTCCGCGCGACGCGGACGACGCCCGCCGGCGCGACGCGGCCCGGTTTAGCTGGGACTGGCACCTCGCCCGAAACTTGAACATCGAGGAGGCAAAGGTGATCGACCCGGAGGGCCGGCCGCCCACGATCGTCGAGCTCCTCGACTGGGGCTGCCAGCTCGCGCAGCCGCGGGACATCGTCGTCTACGCGAACCTCGACGTCGGCTTCGTCGAGGACGCCTTCGAGCGGATCGAGGCCGGGATCGAGAGGGGCCTCGGCGTGACGGTTTGCTCGAGGCGCTCGCTCCCGGACCCGGAGCCGGGCGTGATGTACCACGACCTCTCGGCCCTGCCGCGGGACCTCGGGATCGACGCGATCGCGGTCTCGCCGGCTTGGTGGCACCGGGTCGGGAGGCCCTTGATGCCCCCGATGCGCGTCGGCCGCGGGGGCTGGGACGTCGTCTTCCTCTTGATAGCCGAGAACTGGGCCGACCGGAAGCCGTGGACCGAGGCCATCGACCGCAACCGGGTCCTCGAGTCGAAGGCGCACACGGACGGGGCGATCTGGCACTCGCCGCACATGCCGGCTTGGTACGTCGCGTGGAAGGCGGGGACGTCGGACGAGCTCCAGAAGGAGAGCACGCGGCTCGCGCGGGAGTTCGTCGACAAGGTCGGCAACCCGGAGGTCTTCGAGTGAGCCAGCCGTTCCCTCTCCCCGGCTACGTCGAGCGGCCTTGCGATCCGAATAATCGCGTCGTCTTCGCGAAAGCCGACGACTTCGGGGAGATGCCTCCGGCGGGGTGGGGAATCTTCGGTGGCGGCCTCGGTTTGATGACGCGCTGTCCGAAGTGCGGCGGCCGCGCCGGCCTCGACTTGCACTCGGTCAACGCCCGAGGAGAAGCCAATCCGAGTTACCTCTGCGCGCGCTCGACGTGCGGCTTCCACGTCTACGTTCGCCTCGACGGATGGGACAAGGGAGAGAAACCCGCGCGGACTCAGTGGACTGGTGCCGGATGGGGACCCGAAACGTGAGCGCGATTCTTATGAAAAAGTGCAGCCGTTGCGGCGAGCTAAAGTCTAAGGCCGCGTTTACTACGTGCACTCAAAGCTCCGACGGTCTCTACTCGTGGTGTTCACAATGCCGCTCGCTATATAGTCGACAACGGCGAAGCGATCCGGCGACTAGAGAACGAATAAACCGATTGAAGCGTGAATGGCACAAGGAGGCGTCGCAAAAACCGGAGTTTATTGAACGGCGACGAGCGAGAGCCAAGAAACTTAGAGAGGACCCTCTATTCATAGCCGCCGCGAGGACGAGAGGCCGTAAATACAAAGACCGAAAGCAGCTATCGGCCGCCGGTAGGCCGCCGCCTTCCTTGTGCGAATGTTGCGGAGAACAACCGAGGGAAGGCAAGCGGAGGGCGATTAACTGGGATCACGATCATAAGACGGGACGTTTTCGCGGTTGGATTTGCCGACGCTGTAACTTGATACTCGGACAAATAGCCGACTCCCCCGAACTGATCAGCCGACTCGACCGCTATCTCAAGCATCCTCCGGGGCCCGGACCAATATGTCAGCCTTAAACGATCTAACGGTTTGCATCACCTCATTCCGACGAGGAACCCTTTTGAAAAGGGCCATCGAATCGCTCAAAGCGGCCGGCATTAGACGAGTAACCGTCGCGGCCGTTTGTCCGACGGACGAAGTCTGGGACATCATAGAGGCCGAGAAAACGAATCGCAGCTGGATGAGCTTCGATTGCAATACGGTCGAGGCGGACATCGGTTGCAACAACACGTGGACGCTCGCCGCCTACCTCGCCCGGACCCGGAAGATCCTCGTCCTCCACGACGACGACGTCCTCCTCCCCGGCTTCGGGCCGGCCTACGAGAACGTGATCGCGCCGCGGCTCGAGAACCCGGAGATCGGGATGGCGACGTGGCACGCGAACTTCATCTTCCCTGACGGTCGGACGGCGCCCTGCGAGGAGTGGCGGTTCGGCGCCGGGACGCGGCCGCTGCCGTCGACCGAGCTCCTCCTACGGCTCGCCGCGATGGGCCGCTGCTCGATGTCGCCGATCCTCGCGATCTTCGACCGGGAGACTACGATCCACGCTTGCAAGGAGGCGGAGACGACGCTCGGCGAGCACCCGGATTGCCGCGAGCGCCCGGGGATGCTCCTCGGGACCGAGATCGTCGCCTACATCCGCAATGCGGAGCGCGCGAAGAGCTGGCTCTACGTCGACGACGTCCTCTCGCTCTACGGATCGCACGACGGGAGCGGAAGCATCCGGGCCCTCGCGACCCCCGGCGGCCTCGGCCGGATAATCTGCGGCTACGACCGGGCCCGCGTGCTAACGCTCAATGGCAAGCCGCCGCCTCCCCCGTTCCCGAAGATTATCCTCGTCACCTCGAAGCGGACGTCGACCGCCCGAGACGCCTCACGCAGGATGACAACCGCGCTCTCCTCGAGGCGCTTCCTCTTCGAGGAGTTCGACGCGATCGAGTTGACCGTCCCGATGCGCCGCCTCCGGAGGAGCCTCGCGGAGTTCCCGTACGTCCGCGACCTCTTCGACATCGGGGTCGCCCACGCGTTGCCCGAGGACGTCGTCCTCTACTGCAACGACGACGTCGGCCTGACCGTCGAGGCGCCCCGGCGGATATACGCCGGCGTCGAGCGCGGCCGCGGGGCCTCCGCCTTCCCCCGCCGGCGCTACGACAACCCGCACGCGCGCCCGCTCGTCCGCTCGGTCAAGAACTGCCTCCACGACGGGGGGATAGACGCCTTCGCGGTCACCCCGGCTTGGTGGGCCGCCAACCGGGAGAAGTTCCCGGACATGATCATCGGCCGCGAGTGGTGGGACGCGATCTTCGGCTTCGTGATCGAGGAGGCGGCCGGCGAGGGTCCGCGGACGGACGGCCTCCCGTCCGTCGAGGCGTGGTGGAGGTCCCGGGCGTACACGGACGACGTAGTCTGGCACGAGCCGCACGCGCCGGCGTGGCACACCTTGCGGACGACGCCGGGGGACCCCGGCTTCTACAACCGGAAGCTCGCCCTCGAGTTCGTCGTCGCGCGCCACAACGAGCCCGCGGCGGCGCACCTCCGCGAGCTTCGCGGCTAGTTGACGCGCCCGGGGAAGACGTTCCCTTCGGCGTCGCGGACGAGCGCGGGGACCTTGAAGCCGGCCCGGAGGAGGTCCGCCTTGTAGGCGTCGACCGCCTGAGTCTGCCGCGTCGCGATCAAGTTGTGGAGCTCGAGGAACCCGACCTCGCCGACGTGGTCGACTTGGCAGCCGGGGTCGGACCAGAGCTTGCCTCCGATCGACTTGAAGAGGTGCGAGAAGTAGTAGTCCTCCGTCAGGTAACGGGGATATGTCCGCTTGCCCGGGTGCCGCGCGCTCCCGAACCACTCGCCGTTGACGACGCCCATCCCCCAGAAGTCGTGCATCCATTGACCGTCCGCGATCCCGGAGGTCGGCTCGTCCTCGTCGTTCATGTACCGGCGCTGCGGGAGCTCCTTGACCATCGAGTCGACGGCGGTCATGTCGACCCGGACGAACCCGCTCCCGACGTGCGCCATCGGCCAGAGGCCGCCGGGTCCCATCGTCTCCGGCGTCGCGTTCTCGAACTCGCCGACCCAGCAGAGGCGCTCGAGGTTCTTCTTCGGGTAGAGTCCGCCGACGAGCTCCGCGTCTTGCTTGAGGATACGGAAGAAGTGCGACGGCTCCGGCCGGAGGTCGGCATCGACCATGATGATCCGGGAGACGGGGAGGCAGCGCGCGACGTACGTGAGGATGTTCCGCGCCTTCGCGATCCCCTGCCCCGCCGCCTTGCGGAAGTCGAAGCGGGTCTCGATCCCGGCGGCCTCGAGCTCCTTGACCCCGAGCTCGAGGGAGATCACCGTCCGGACGAGGTCGAAGAGTCCGCCGCGGGAGGCCGGGAGGCCGATCATCACGAGGTTCGGGTCGCGGTCCCGCGGGCTTATCGGTTGTAGAGTTTTCATCGGCGCTTATTTAAGTAGGCGATCATCTTATGCAAGACCTCTCTCGAATCGCCGACCATACCAAGCGCGGTATTGCAAGGAGAGCAAATCCATCCGCGAAACTCGCCGGTAGCGTGATCGTGATCCCAGACGATTTTCCTCCCCGATTTTCCGCAGCAATCGCAATGACTCGGCTTCGGTCGTCCGGCTTTCGCGATTTTCATTTCGAGCCGCCGACGATGCCCGGCCGCTATAATGGCGGCGTATTTTTCCGGATTTCGGCGTCTCCAGTCATAGATCCACCGCTTCATCTTTGCCCTATATTCGGCCAGCTTTTTTGGATCGGATAGGCGCTTCGCTTTCGCAAGTTTGTAAAGCCTCTTGGTCCTCTCGCGACGCTTCTCGTCGATCGTGTATTGACGCCGCCGTTTGTCTTTCGGTTGTGGCATGACACGATTATAGGGCGCGCGGATTATCTTGCCAAGAATAGATCTAGGTCTTTAAGCCTCGAGCCGCGAACCCAACAGGCCCTCCCTTGAACAACCATGCGATGACCCCGACGAGATGATCCGCCCCGAAGGGAACGAACGGATGGGCGCAGTGCTCGACGAGTTCGGGCGCGAGGCCCGCGCCTCGCCCGAGATCATCGTCCGGCGGTTCAAGGAGGAGCTCGCGGACATACGGCGCGAGATGGCCGTCGAGAGGTCGAACGCGGGGGGCGCGCCCGGCTTCGGAAACTGGGGGCTCAACGGACTCCTCAACGGCGTGATGGCGGGCTCGCCGTGGCAGACGCAGACGATCGCGCAGCCGTTCACGCTCGCGAACGCGAACGCATACGTCCCGCTCTCGCTCAACCTAATCCTCCTCTCGTACTCGTACATGACGCAGGGGTTGATCCAGACCGTCGTGACGCAGCCCGTCGACGACGCGTTCCGCGGGAACCCGAAGATCAAGAGCGCGGAGCTCGACGAGGAGGACCTCGACACGCTTCACCGGGTGATGAAGCGATCGCAGCCGCGCGTCCTCGGCCGGAAGCTGATGAAGACCGTCGCGGGCTGGGTCAACTACAATGCCTGCGCCAACCTTCAGCGCTCGGACTGGTCCGCGATCAAGCACGCGATCTACTGGGGCCGGCTCTACGGGGGCGCCGGCCTCGTGATCAACACCGACCAAGACTTCCGGAGCGAGCTCGACGTCGACGCGATCCGGCCCGACTCGCCGCTCGTCTTCATCCCGGCGGACCGCTGGGAGCTCGTCCTCTCGAACATCAACATCTACGACCCGCGGAGCCTGGTCCCGTTCAACTACTACGGCTTCCCGTTGCACGTCAGCCGGGTCATGAAGTTCGTCTGGAACGACGCCCCGGCCTACATACGGCTCCGGTTGCAGGGCTGGGGGATGAGCGAGGTCGAGCGGTGCATCCGGTCGATCAACTCGTTCCTCAAGTTCGAGAACCTGATCTTCGAGCTCCTCGACGAGGCGAAGATCGACGTCTACAAGATCACGAACTTCAACTCGCAGCTCCTCTCCCCGGGAGGGACGGACAACGTCCGCCGGCGGATCCAGATGTCGAACCAGCTGAAGTCGTTCAACAACGCGCTCGTGATGGACAAGACTGACGACTACGAGCAGAAGCAGCTCGGGGCGATCTTCTCCGGGCTCTCGGACGCGTGGGAGCAGCTCCGGCTCAACCTTTGCTCGGACCTCAAAATCCCCCGGAACAAGCTCTTCGGCGAGAGCGCCGGCGGGTTCTCCTCGGGGGAGGACTCGCTCGAGAACTACAACTCGATCGTCGACAACGTCCGGACGGCGGCCGAGCCGCTGATCCTCGAGGTCGCCGCCCTCCGTTGCCAGCAGCAGTTCGGGTTCGTACCGGAAGACATCGAGATCGAGTGGCCGTCCCTCCGCGTGATGAAGCAGACGGACGAGGAGACGGTCAAGACCTCGAAGCAGAAGCGGGCGACGGACCTCTACGACAAGGGCCTCCTCGACGGGAAGGAGACCTCCGAGGTCCTCAAGAAGGACGGCCTCCTCGTGATCGAGTCCGCGGTCCTCAAGGGGACGCGGAAGCCGATCACGCCGGAGGTCGAGCAGACGGCGTTCGCGGCCGAGGCCGAGAAGCGCCAAGGGAAGCGCCGCGCCCTCGGGGGCGGCGCCGCGGCCAAGAAGGCCGCCTGACTTTCCAACCATGAAAAAGTTCCTAGCCGGCGCCTCTTTCGCGCTCTCCCTCGCGCTTCTCTTCGCATCTCGGGCGCTCTCGCAGACCGTCACGGCGGTCTCGATCGAGCCGAACGGGTGGGTCGCGGACATCACGATCTCTGGCTTCAACGTCGGCGGGAACTATGCGGGCAACACGAGCGCCTACGCGCCGCTGATAACCGGGACGAACGGGAACCCGACCTCCGGGACGAACTACGTGACATTCACGGTCGTCCGCGACGCCTATAACGACTCGAAGGTCCTCGGGACGACCACCAAGACGATCTACGCGACCCGGCCGCTCCGCTGGCCGTACAGCACAAACTCGTACCCGGGAACCTTCACGTCCGGCACGTTCGTCGCAGGCGAGACGGCGACCAACGGAGGTGGCGGGACCGGGATCGTCGTCGTCAATCAATCCGCCGGCGCGAAACTTTACCTCAAGGTGACCTCCGGCTCGATCACGGCGAGCAACTGGACCGGCGGAACTTCGGGCGCGGTTTTCGCTGCGTCCTCCGGAACCGGGACGGCGCTCAGCTACGCGGACATGGAAACCTTCGACGGAACGAACACGACGATCCGCGTCGCGCTCTCGGACTACATCTATCAGGAGGACAGCGCCTCTGGAGGCTCCACTCCTTCCGGAACAGACCCGACCGTCAACGTCCTCGCGAACACGTACACGTCGGGCGGGACCGGGAACACGGCCTCGTCGTCGACCTTCGCGGTCACGAACAACTCGACGGTGGCATATCAGCCGGTCATCTCGAACTGGAGCTGGCCCGGCCTCTCCGTCTTTACCGGAAACCTCACGCTCCGCGCTCTCGCCTTCCACCAGAGTGGCCAGCAAGGCCGCCCGGTGCGCGTCGTCAGCTTCACGGCGACGGACGGGACGACGCCGGTCACGGTCGACGTCACGGCGCCGACCTACGACGCGACGGTCGGGGACGCGAACCCGGTCGTCGAGTACATCGGGACGATAACGCCCTCGGGCTCGTGGGCTCAGAACGCGACGATCACCTGCAACTACACGGCGTATCCTTGGGAGGGCGACCCGACGACGCTCGGGACCTCGACCGGCGGGACTCAGCCGACGCCCGTGGCGGCTCCGTTGACGTTCATCTACGACAAGGTGAGCGGGACCTACGGGACAACGGTCGCCCGCGTCGACTGCACCTCGAGCATCGCGGGCTCGTACACGTCGGGGACCTTCGTCGACCGGGAGACGGTCACGCAAGGGACGACAGGCGCGACCGCGATCGTCATCGGGGTTCAATCGTCGGGCTCCTCGCTCCTCGTCTGTACGGTCACCGGCTCTCCTGACAGCAACTCGGGCCACACGTGGGTCGGCGGAACGTCGAGCGCGATCTTCGCGCCGACCGCGATCCCGTCCGCCAACGGCAGCGACTCCGGGGCGAACACGGTTTATGACGCCGGGTCCTACAACGCGACGACTGCCTACCGCTTCGCGACGATCGGCAAGGCCGCCGCAGCGATCGGGACCTACAACAACTCGAACCACTCGCGGAACGACGTCGGCGCCGGGATAGTCTACCTCGAGAACGGCAACCACCTCTGGGTCGGGAGCTCGAACACGTACGGCGGCGCGAACCCGAAGGTCTGGATAACGATCACGTCGAACACGGGGAACGGGGCGACGCAGGCCGGGGCGCACATCGCGAACGCCTCGGGCAACAAGACGATCCGGGACCGGATGAAGTTCAGCAACGTCACGATGACCGGGACGGACGCGACCGGGACGGTCACGGGCGCCTCCTACATCTGGGCGGACCAATGCATAATCAACAGCACGTCGAACGTCCTCTTCTACATCAACACGGTTTGGAACCTGACGCGTTGCACGATCCCCGCGTTGCACCAAGGCATCAACGCATACTCGACGCAGAACGACCCGACCGGGATCGTCCGCGGAAACAACCTCAACGGCTTCACGGGGGCGACGGGCCAGAACGTCGCCGGCTTCGTGATCATCGGAAACTCGCACACCGTCGTTGACACAGCCCAGAGCTGCGTCTTCGGCCCGGCCGGCACGTCCGTCGTCCCGGCGAGCATGACGATCATCGCCTACAACAAGCTCCTCGGGATGTACGCGAACACGATCGTAGACTTGAGCCTGCCGAACAGCTCGGCGATCGCGGGCGGCTGCGCGATCGTTCAGAACTTGATCGAGAACGTCTACAACGGGAGCATTCAACTATCGGTCCTCTGCGCCGACGCTTCGACGGCCGGCAATAACAACAACTACCTAATCTGGAACAACACCTTCGTCGGGCAGCGCGTGAACTTTGCCTATAACGACAACAGCACGAACGCGCCTACGCGGTACTACTGGAGCCTCAAGAACAACGTCACGGAGAACCTCAACATCAAGACGGACTCGTTCGCGACGCAGAGCGGTCTCCGCGTCGCCAACTGGCCAGTGCTCTACGGCGTCAACTTCTCGGGCAACTTCAGCATCGAGGCGACTGGGATCGGGGCCCCGGGAGCCTTTATGCAGGAGTGGCCGGGGCTCAACGATTACACCCCGGCGATAAGCTGGGGCGGCGCCCAGCCCTTGAACTCGGCGAAGAACACGCAGGCTTTCATCGCGTTCACGAACCGGGCAGCGAACACGGGCTCGGCCAACGGGGCCGGCGACGGCGACTACACGCTCCAAGCCTCGACGCCGAACGTGAACATGCAGCGGGACTACTTGATTCCCGTCGACCTCGCGGGGACGTCGCGGCAGACGACGATCAGCGAATCGGCCGGCGCTTACGCGGGCCCGACTCCTACGCCGACTCCCACACCGACGCCGACCCCAACGCCTAGTCCGACCCCGACGCCGAGTCCGACCCCGACGCCGAGTCCGACGCCGACGCCCTCTCCCACTCCGACGCCGACTCCTTCTCCTACGCCGACTCCCACGCCTACGCCGACCCCTACTCCGACTCCGACGCCGACGCCTTCCCCGACACCGACCCCGAGCCCGACGCCGACGCCTTCTCCTACGCCATCGCCGACCACGACCCCGTCTCCCACGCCAACGTCCGCTCACGTGATCGGATCGACCCCCTACTTCAACTGGGCAGTCTCGAACTCCGCAGTCTTGGCATACCCGAAGGTGGCGATCATCGCCGGCTACAACGTCGGGAACCCGAACGCGTCGACGGTCTACCTACAGCTCTTCGACGCATCGAGCGCCGTCGGGATCGTCCTCGGCTCGACGCCTCCGAAGTTGTCGCTCGCGGTTCCGACCACGGGGCTCAACGGCCTCCAGACGGACGGCCCGGGGTTCGTCAACGGGATCGTCATCGCGGTGACGACGACGCCGACGGGCAACGGCGCCCCGGCGAGCGCGATCCCGGTCAGCCTCTTCCTCAACTGATCCCATGAAAAGATTCCTCGCGGTTCTCGCCCTCTCGATCGCGGTCGCGGGCCCGGCGCTCGCCGCGCCTCACACCTACTACTTCTCGCAGAACGGGTCGGCACCGTTGACGCAAGGGACCTCCGGGAACCCGACGAACGTCTCGGTCTGGAACGGGTCCACGAACTGGGGCCCGGTCGCCGGGACCGTCGGCAAGATATGCCCGGGAGACACGCTAGTCCTCGAGGGGACTATCGCGAGCACGCTCTACTTCTACCAACAGGGCAACGCGACGGACGGCTACATCACAGTGCTATTCGACACCGGGGCGTGTTTCAGCGCGCCGGTTCTCGCGACCGGGGCCTTCAACTTCAACAAGATGGACTGGATCATCATCGACGGCCAAGGGGCCGCGGGGATGGGCGGCACCGGGACCGTCGGACACTCGACCGGGACCTACCCAAACTGGGGCGCTTACAACGGGTATATCGAGAACACGGACAATGGGACGCTCCTCGGCAACCAGAACACGTCGGCCGCCTTCATCTATGTTGGAGACGCGGCGAACTTCATCATCCGCAACTTGATGTTCCGGAATCAGTACGTTCACGTGCCGAACTCGATCACCGACGAGGGAGTCAACAAGGCATTCGCGGCGATCCGCTCGGCTCCGACCACCGCCGGGGATTCTAGCAACGGCGAGATCACGAACTGCCTCTTCCACGACTGCGTCAACTGCATCTGGCTCTCTTATTGGGGCGTGACCTCCGGTTGGAAGGTCCACAATAACGCCGCATACAACTGCAACTGGTTCGTCGGCGCCGGCGACGCCGAGACGGGGTCGACCCTTACGAGCTCCAAGTTCTATCAGAACACGATTGCGGACTTCTCGATCTGGGACGACACGGGCGTCAACAACAACACGAATGTCGTGAACGGCGGCGGCGGCTACTACGTCGGAGACCCGATCATTCCGATCCAATCCGGAGGATCGGGCGCGCAGTTCCACGTGCAATCCCTCGCACACGGGGGACAGGGTCCGGACGCGGTCGCGTCGGTGGTGGTTGACAACCCCGGCGGCGGGTACGGGACGACGACCTACGGCGTCGCCACGACGGGGGGCCAAGGGAGCGGATTGACGCTGATGCTCAACGTGACGAACGCATATCACCACGACGGGCTCATTCTCTGGGTCACCAACGCAACGAGCACCATGGATCACGTCTCCGTCTATCAAAACGTGATCGGCTGGCAATCCGGCGCCCGCTGGGGTAGTGGAACTTGCTGGGGTTCCTCCTCGACCGCGGGCATCTATGTCCCGGATGGTTACGGCGGAGCAAACGGGAACATGATCTTCGACAACATCCTGCTAGCCGGCTCGACGGCCACGCCCGATTATCCGAAGGACGCGCTGATTTACATAGATTTTTACGGAACGGTCGGCTCCGTACTCGTGGCCAACAACGATTTGATCGGACTCGGGACCGGCGTGGGCTTCACCGTTTTGGCGCAGGGCACCGTGCCGTTCCCGAACCCGCTGGGCGTCGTCACCTTCGAGAACAACATAATGCAACGAATGACCGGCGAGAACATCGAGACCTACGCCGGCATCACGATCAACTCGGATTATAACCTCGGCTACCTCCTCCGGGCCGGATTCGACATGTCATACACGCCGAGCGGCTCATCGAAGTTCGAGACTTGGCAGAGCACGACCGGGCAATGGCAGAACCTCGACCTGACGGTCGGCGGCGGCGGCTCGCCGAACCCGCCGGACTCGCACAGCGTCGCCGGCGGTCTCCACGGCACGATCGCTCCCGGGATAGACCCGACCTCCTTCGTCCCGACCTCGGCCGGGTCAAACTGCGTCGGAGCCGGGACGAACCTCTCGGCATACTTCAACTTCGACGCGGCCGGCAACGGTCTCCCGACGACGGGCCCGTGGCCGATCGGCGCGTTCAACTACTCGAGCGGCGGCCCGACGCCAACGCCTACGCCAACACCCACGAGCACGCCCACGCCGACCCCCTCCGCGACCCCGACTCCTTCACCGTCGCCCACGCCCTCCCCGTCGGCGACTCCCTCGCCGGTTGTCCCGGTCGTCGGCGGCCGGGTCTACTTCAACGGGGCGGTCTCGAACACGCCGATCCTCGCGAGCTCGGGCCCGACGATCCTCGCCGGCTACAACATTTCGGCGACGACGAACGTCTCGAACGTCTACCTCCAGTTCTTCGACGCGGCGTCCGCGGGGTCCGTCTCGCTCGGGACGACGGTCCCTCGGTTCACGCTGACGATCCCGCCGTCTCCTCCCGGAGCGATCGACGGACTCCAGACAACCGGGCCCGGGTTCGTCAACGGGATGGTCATCGGAGCGGCCACGACGCAGACTGGAGGGACCGCGCCGGCGGCCGCGATCTCGGTCACCCTGATCCTCAACTGATGAAGCTCGAGCTCGAGCCGGTCGTCGCCCCCGCGGAGCTCGAGGACGAGCTCGAGGCCGAGCTCGCCCGCTGGTGGTGGGAGACCCTCTTCCGGCCGCTCCTCGATCTCTTCGGCGAGCCGCGGGACAACGCCGCGAAATATGAGGAGGGGAAGCATCCGCGCGGGGGCGGTGGAAAGTGGAGCAACAAGGGCGGCGGCGAACCGTCGAAGCCGACGTTGACGCCGGCGGAGATCGCGAAGGACGCGGAGACGCGGAAGCGGCTCGAGAGCGAGCACCCGGACTGGTCGCCCGAGGACGTCGAGCGCAACGTGATCTGGGCCGCAACCGGCTTCGAGGGCGATCCGACCCCGAGCGAGCGCCCGAAGCCGAGGTCGGTGAAGGTCTACCACGGCTCGAACGTCGACTTCGAGGAGTTCGACGAGAAGAAGATCGGCGAGCACGACGAGGGCTGGCTCGGCCGCGGCTTCTACTTCTCGACGGACAAGAACGTCGCGGCCCCGTACGCGTTCAAAAAGTCCGCGACCCTCGAGCTCGCCAACCCGTTGACGGTCGAGGCGGTCGACTGGAAGACGGACAAGAGGTCGATCATCCGGAAGGCCCTCGGCCTTCCGAAGGACGCGTCCGCCGCCGAGGTAACGGCCGCGGCCAAGGCGCGCGGACACGACTCGGTGGTCTTGGATTACAGCAAGAGCGGCTATCACCATCAGGAGATCGTCGCCTTCGACAAGAAGCAAATCGGAGGGCTGCGAAAGATAGGCGCTGCGAGTGCCGAGGAGAAGCTCGCCGACGAGCTCAACGAGCGCCGCTGGTACCACGGCACCGGCGGCACGTTCTCCGGACCTCTCAAACCGAGCAAGCTCGGAGCCGTAGGGCCGGCGATATACCTCGCGCGAGACCCGGAGAATGCCTCCGAGTACGCCTTCCGCTTGTCCCTTCCTCCGCAGGCTCCGAACGTCCGGCCGGTCATCCTCGAGCTCGAGAAGACGTTCAAGATCTCGGAGCTCAACAAGGCGTCAGAGGAGTTCTTCAAGCACTTCGACCCTTCCGGGAAGCTCGAGGACGAGGAGGTCGTCGCGATCGCGCGCAAGCAAGGCTATGACTCGGTCTACTCCGAGCGGGAGCGCGAGCTCGCGGTCTTCGATCCGGAGAAGATCAAGTCCGCGATCACGCGGCAGAACGCCCTCCCTGATTGGTTCCCCTTCCCGTCGCACGTCGGGTCGCTCGGGATGGCACGGCAAGATCTCCCGCAAATCCGGTCAGAGGACCGGGACGCGCTCGTCTCGTTCCTCGAGACGCGCGGGATCAAGTCGCACCGGGAGACGTCCCGGCCGGACGCGTACCGGCCGACGCAGGGCGGCTACTCGACCGTGAACCTACACCTCGCCCGCGTCCGGCAAGGCCCGGACCGGCCGATCCTCGTCTCGCACGACCGGCGGATCTTGGACGGGCACCATCAGTGGTTCAAGAGCCTTCTCGACACGCCGCTCGAGCGGATCGACGCGATCGTCTTCGACGCCCCGATCCGGCGCCTCCTCCGGGAGGCCGCCCGGTTCCCGGGGGCGGAGAGGGCGAATGCGGTCCCGGACTCTGACCGGCTCGTCGCCGCGGTCAAGTCCGGCCGGGTTTCGTACGCGGACGGGGTCTTCTCGGGGAGCTTCTCGGCGCCCGTCTCGAGGGCTCTGCGGGCCCTTGGCGCCCGCTTCGACAAGGGGGCCAAGGTCTACCGCGTCGACCCGAAGACCCTCCCCTACGGGCTGCGTGGGGCCCTCGGCGAGGCGCGGGCGAGGGCGAAGCGGCTTCACGAGGAGATCAGGGACCTCGCGGCGTCGATCGGCGAGAAAGTATCAAGTTTTCCGACGCTCGGGATCGAGCTCGAGCGATTCGCGAGGGCCCTCGTCGGGAGCCTCGAGTCGAGCTTCCGGGCCTCCCTCGCGGCCGCGGCGCGGTCCCAGCCGGCGCTCGAGGTCGTGACGGCGCCCCCGGACTTCTCCCCGACGATGATCGCCGACGTCCGGGAGACCCTCTCGGAGAACCTCGCCCTCTCGGTCAAGACGTTCACGGACGGGGAGGTCCTTAAGCTCCGAGAGCTCGCGGAGGCGAACTGGATGGAGGGCGGCCGGGTCGACCGGCTCCGGGAGTTGATCGAGGAGCGGTTCGCCGTGACGCGGCGGAAGGCGAAGTTCCTCGCGGTTCAGGAGACGTCGATGGTCGCGAGCGAGTTCGCGCGGGCCCGCGCGCAGGAGATCGGGAGCTCCGAGTATGTCTGGCACTGCCGTCAGGACAACCGAGTCCGGCCGGATCACCTCGAGCTCGACGGGACGACGCAATCATGGGA
>Ga0181530_10000233_pt1 | contig 70175 bp, 71 predicted proteins | sample PEATcosm2014_Bin_42_FD_119769 | JGI IMG/M metagenome (GOLD analysis project Ga0181530, IMG submission 119769) | Peatland microbial communities from MTU Mesocosm Facility, Houghton, MI, USA - PEATcosm2014_Bin10_60_metaG | ecosystem: Environmental > Terrestrial > Soil > Wetlands > Peat | place...
CGCCGCGTGTCGCGTCCGACCAGCCAGTGCAGAGCGTGCGGGCGAGCGCGCCGGTGTCGCCTCCTGCGTCGCAACTGCAACCCGAAGCGCAGCCGCCGCAGACGCCGGCGATACCGCCCGGCGACCCGGCCGGCCGCGCCGCCTTCTACCTTGCCCGCGCCAAGGCCGGCGACCCGGCGGCGCAATACGATATCGGCGTGCTCTATGCCCGCGGCAGCGGATTGGTGCAGGATTTCGCCAGCGCCGCCGCGTGGTTCCAGGCGGCCGCGGCCCAAGGCAATATCAACGCACAGTACAATCTCGGCGTGCTGTACGAGCGCGGGCTCGGGGTGCCGGCGAGCGCGATCGACGCGATCAACTGGTATCGCAGCGCCGCCGACCAGAACCATGCCGGCGCCCAGTACAACCTCGCGCTCGCCTATGCCGAGGGCCGCGGCACCGAACAGGATCTAGCCGCCGCCGTACGCTGGTACCAGCGCGCCGCCCAGCAGGGCCTGCCGCCTGCGATGGTCAATCTCGCGATCCTCTACGAGCGCGGCAGAGGGGTCGACCGCTCGCTGGTCGACGCCTGTGCCTGGTACAGCGCCGCCGGCGAACGCGGCGATGCCCCCGCCAAGGATCGCGCCGTCACGCTGCTCCGCCAGTTCGGCGACCAGGACAAGGCGCGCGCCGAAGGATTGGCGGCGACCATCTCATCCGCGGTCAACGGCGCCCCGCCACCACCGGCCTGATTGCCAACTGACCGGCAGCGGGCCGGAGAGCAGCGACCTGGCGCGAACCGACCCATCGAGATTAACCCTGCCGCCAGGCGCGCGAAGCCAACAAGGATTGGCGGCGACCATCTCATCGGCGGTCAACGGCGCCCCACCGCCGGCCTGACCGGCAGCGGGCCCGAGAGCAGCGACCCGGCGCGGACCCACCATCGCGGCTCGGCGCGCGCCAGCGCCGCCGCGCCGCGATCGGCGGCGGCACGGTCGGCGAACAGCGCGAAGCAGGTAGCGCCGCTGCCGCTCATCCGCGCCAGCCGCGCGCCCGGCAGCGGCGCCAGACGGTCGAGCACCGCAACAATCTCCGGCATCAGGCTCAGGGCGGCAGCGGTCAGATCGTTGCGGGTCTGTGCCAACATCGCGAGCAACATTTCGGGATCGGAGAGATCCGATGGGCGGGGCACCGGCGGCGAGAACTCGCCTTCACGGGCGCGGAACACCGCGGCGGTCGGCAATTCGCGGCGCGGATTGGCGAGCACGATGCCGAGTGGCGGCAGCACCGGCACCGGATCGAGCTTTTCGCCGACGCCCCCCACCCATACCGGGCGTCCCGAAAGGCAGGCCGGGACATCGGCGCCGAGCGCGACCGCGAGCGGCGCGACATCGCCGAGCGGGAGCCGCCATAGCGCGGCGAGCGCGCGCAACGCGGCCGCGGCATCGCTCGACCCGCCGCCGATCCCCGATGCGACCGGCAATTGCTTGTCGAGCGTCAGCGCGGCGAATGGCGCGATCCGATGATGGGCGGCGAGATCACGGGCGGCGCGCAGCACCAGATTATCGTCTCCAACCCCGGCGAGCGCGCCGGACTCGGGGCCGCTGACCGCGAGCGACAAGGTGTCGGCCGGCGCCGCCGTAACCTCATCGCCGATATCGGCGAAGGCAACGAGGCTGTCGAGCAGGTGGTAGCCGTCGGCGCGGCGCCCGGTGACGTGCAGATAGAGATTGATCTTGGCCGGTGCGAACTCGGCAAAGGTCGCCGCGCTCAGCCGCCGCGCTCCGTGGCTGTCGCGGGCGGAGGGCCGAGGCCATGAGCGAGCTTGCCCTCGATCGGCGGGATGTCTTCCTTGTCGGGGCCGAATTGCAGCGCCCGCTGCCATTGATAGCGCGCCTCGATATGGCGCCCGCTGCGCCAATAGGCGTCGCCGAGATGATCGTTGATCGTCGCGTCGTCGGGGACCAGCTCGACCGCCCGCTCAAGATACTGCACCGCGCCGGCATAATCGCCCGTCCGGTAATGCGCCCAGCCCAGGCTGTCGACGATGTAGCCGTCCTCGGGGCGCAGTTCGACGGCCTTCTCGATCATCTTCATCCCTTGATCGAGCTTTTCGCCCTTATCGATCCACGAGTAGCCGAGATAGTTCAAGATCAGCGGCTGATCGGGCTTCAGCTCGAGCGCATGCTCGAGGTCGGCCTCGGCCTTGGACCAATCGCCGGAGCGCTCGTAGGAAACGCCGCGGTCATAGAACAGCGTCCAGCGGTCCGCCAGCCCCTCGGCGGCGGCGCGCTTGATCGCCTCGTCATAGGCGACGGCCGCCTCCCCAAACCGCTTCTTGTTGCGCAGGATATCGCCGAGCTGCACATCGGCGCTGACCGATTTCGGCGACTCGGTGGCCATATCGCGCAATTGCGCGATCGCCTCGTCGGTGCGGTCGAGCGCATCGAGATTGGCCGCGACGCGCAGCCGTGCCGACCAGGAATAGGGCGAGTTGCGCGGGATCTGATCAAGCACGGCAAGGCTCTGCTCGGCTTCGTTCTGCGTGGTCAAGATATCGGAAAGGAGGAGCTGGGCGAGGCGGAAATTCGGCTGAAGCGCGAGCGCGAAGCGGTCGTAGACCAGCGCCAGATCGATCGTCTCCGCCTGGTTCAGGACGCTGGCGAGGTCAAACAGCGCTTCGGCAAGCCCGTCGCTGGCCGAGCCGACCATCGGTTTCGGCGCGCCAGGCGCGCGCGCCGCCAGCACCGACTGCGCGATCTCGCTGCCGGCATTCTGGTCGATGAACTTCTGGTACAGCGCCTTGGCCTCTTTCTCCTTGCCATGGCGCTCGTAGAAATTGGCGATCGCGTCGGTCAGCCGCCAATTGAGCTGCTGTCCGGTCACCTCGAGCGTCTTGTTGTAGTATTCCTCGGCCTTGTTGGTGTGGCCGGCGAAATCGTAGATCAGGGCGAGCTGGAAATCCTTCAGCGGCGCGAACCCGTTGAACTTGTCCAGCTGCTGCATCGCCGCGTCGGCGCCGACCAGATCGCCGCCCGCCATCTTGGTCCAGGCCAGCGCCAGCGGCGCTACAAAGCGGTGCAAGCCGTCCTGCGGCAGCGCTGCGGCCTGCTTGACCGCGCCGGCGTTGTCGCCCGCCTTGAGCCGTTCGACGATCAGCACCAGCTCGGCGAGCGCGTCGGTTGAATCGAGCTTCAGCTCCTGCGGCGCGAGCGTGCGGGCGTGGTCGAAATCGCCGGCGCCGACGGTCATCAGAAAATCGCGGCTGATCAGCTCGGGCGCGTCGGGATCGATCGAGACCGCCTTGTCGAACCAGGCCGCCGCCGCCGAGTAGTCGCGCACCTGCTCGGCGTGCTTGCCGGCGAGGTAGGTGCCGAAAAGATGCCCCTCGGCGCTTACCGAGGGTTTTGCTTCATGCGTCGGCGAGGCCGTCGCCGCAACGGCGGGCAGCGCGGCCAAACCCGCCGCGATCGCCGCGACCGGCCAGCGCACGCGCAATCGCACGCGCAATCGCCGATTAAATTTCTCCGTAGCCAATCGTGCCACCCTTTGGTCCAAACTTCCGTCACATATTCGGGTAATTAGGCCCGCCGCCGCCTTCCGGCACCACCCAATCAATATTCTGCTCGGGGTCTTTAATGTCGCAGCTCTTGCAGTGCACACAGTTCTGCGCGTTGATCTGCAGCCGTTTCCCGCCGCTCGCCCCGTCGTCGACAATCTCATAGACGCCAGCCGGACAATAGCGCTGTTCGGGCGAGTCGTAGAGGCGATAATTGATTGAGATTGCCTTTTCCGGATCGCGCAATTTGAGATGCGCGGGCTGGCCCTCCTCATGGTTGGTGTTCGAGATGAACACCGACGACAGGCGGTCAAAGCTGATCTTCCCATCGGGGCGGGGATAGGCGATCGGTGGCATCGCATCGGCGCGGGCGAGCTGCGAATAGTCCGCGTGAGTGTGAAAAGTCCACGGCGCCCGGCCCCGCAAGAGGTACGTATCGATCGCGGAATAGGCGAGGCCGGCCAAGGTTCCCAGCCGGAAACTCGGGCGAATGTTGCGCACCCGGTAGAGCTCGTCCCACACCCAGCTCTGTTCGAGCGCCGCGGCCACCGTCGCGTTTGGGTCGCCGCCCAACCGGGAAAACACCGCCTCGGCCGCGACCATGCCGGATTTCATCGCGGTGTGGCTGCCCTTGATCTTGGGCACGTTGACAAAGCCGGCGGCGCAGCCGACCAGCGCCCCACCCGGAAAATCGAGTCGCGGGATCGATTGGAACCCGCCCTCGTTCAAAGCCCGCGCGCCATAGGCGATGCGCCGTCCGCCCTCGAAGACAGGGCGGACCTCCGGGTGCGTCTTGAAGCGCTGGAACTCCTCGAACGGGTTGAGATACGGGTTTTCGTAGTCGAGGCCGATGACAAACCCGACCGATACCTGCCCGTCTTCGAGATGGTAGAGGAACGAGCCGCCATAGGTGCGGTTGTTGAGCGGCCAGCCGACCGTGTGCACGACCTGGCCCCGATGATGGCGGTCGGGCGCCACCTCCCACAGCTCCTTGATGCCGATCGCGTAGGTCTGCGGGTCGGCGTGCGCACGCAGATCGAAACGTTCGACCAGCGTCTTGGTCAGCGAACCGCGCGCGCCCTCGGCGAACAGCGTCTCGCGGCCGCGCAGCTCGACCCCCGGCGTGTGGGCCGCGGTCGGTTGCCCGTCCTTGCCGATGCCCATGTCGCCGGTCGCGACCCCGCAAACCTGGCCATCGTCGTCGTAGAGCACCTCGGCAGCGGCAAACCCGGGGTAGATCTCGACCCCGAGCTCCTCGGCTTGCGTCGCCAGCCAGCGGCACAGATTGCCGAGGCTGATGATGTAGTTGCCGCGATTGTGCATCTGCGGCGGGGTCGGCAGGCGCAGCGCATGGCGTTTGGTGAGAAACAGGAAGCGGTCATCGATTGCCGGGGTATTGAGCGGCGCGCCGCGCTCGCGCCAATCGGGGAAAAGCTCGTTCAAGGCGCGCGGCTCGAACACCGCGCCCGAGAGGATATGGGCGCCGACCTCCGAGCCTTTCTCGATGACGCAGACGGCAAGCTCGCTCTCGGCCGCGGCGGCGAGCTGCTTCAGCCGGATCGCCGCGCCCAACCCCGCGGGGCCGGCGCCGACGATCACGACATCATATTCCATCCGCTCGCGCGCCATCGTCCCCTCGGGCTCCGTTTCCTCGCGCCGGACTATAAAGGATCGAGGCAAAAACGTCCTTCGAGGCTTCGCTGCGCGAAGCGCCTCAGGATGAGGATGCCATCCACCAACCTTCCTCATCCTGAGGCGCGACCGGAGGGAGCCTCGAAGGACGCTTTCGCGCCGATGCCGCGTTGATCCCGCTCCGCGAGGTGCTAACCTTCAGCATGGCTTTACCGGAACCGCCAGCACCGCTAACGCGCGACGCCGCGCTCGCCCTGCTGCAATGGCAGATCGAGATGGGCGCCGACGAGGCGATCGGCGAGGTCGCGCCCAATCGCCTGGCGCCGCCGGCGCCGAGCCCGGCGCCACCGCGGGCGGTTCCCGCTCGTCCCGCCCCGTCAATTGCCCAGCCAAACCTCGCCGCGCCGCCGCGCGCGCTGACCGAATCGGCCGCCGGACCGGTGCAATCGGCCCGCATCCTCGCCGCGCAGGCCGAGACGATCGATGCGCTTGGAGCGCTGATCGCCGGGTTCGACGCCTGCCCCCTCAAGCGCACCGCGACCACCACGGTCTTTGTCGACGGCAACCCGGCGGCGCCGGTGATGATCATCGGCGAAGCGCCGGGCGCCGACGAGGACCGTATCGGCAAACCTTTTGTCGGGCGCGCCGGACAGCTGCTTGACCGGATGCTGGCGGCGATCGGGCTCGACCGCACCGGCGTGCAGATCACCAATGTCATCTATTGGCGGCCGCCGGGCAATCGCAAGCCGACCGCGGCCGAGATCGCCTCCTGCCTGCCGTTCGTGTTCCGCCACATCGTGCTGTCGCGGCCCAAGATTCTGGTGTTGGCCGGCGGCACCGCGGCGAGCACTTTGCTCGATGTCGCCGACGGGATCACCCGGCTGCGCGGCAAATGGTTCGACCTCGCGGTGCCCGGCCTCGCCGCGCCGCTGCCGACCCTGCCGATGTTCCATCCGGCCTTCCTGCTGCGTTCACCCGAGCGCAAGCGCGAAGCCTGGCGCGACCTGCTGGCGTTGAAGGCTAGATTGACCGAGTTGGAGTGAGCCGATGCCCCTCAATCACGACCGCCCGTTCCTCGCCGTCAACATCGCGCTGCTGACCGTGTCGGACACGCGCAGCGCGGCCGACGACCGATCCGGCAACACGCTGCAGGAGCGCGCCGAGACGGCCGGGCACAAGATCGTCGCGCGCAAGATCATCCGCGACGAGTTCGCCGAGATTGTCGCGCAGCTGAAGGCATGGATCGCCGACCCGGAGGTCGATGTCGTGATCTCGACCGGCGGCACCGGGGTCACCGGCCGCGACGTGACCCCCGAGGCGTTCCACAGCGTCTACGAAAAGGAGATCGCCGGGTTCGGCGAGCTGTTCCGCTGGCAGAGCTACGAGAAGATCGGCACCTCGACGATCCAGAGCCGCGCCACCGCCGGGGTCGCGGGCGGCACCTATCTGTTCGCGCTGCCCGGGTCGCCCGGCGCCTGCCGCGACGCGTGGGACGGGATTCTCGTCCACCAGCTCGACAACCGCTTTCGCCCGTGCAATTTCGTCGAGCTGATGCCCCGGCTGATGGAGAAATGACCTAGAACCCGCGGAACGGGCCGAGCCGGCGGTAGGCGGCGCCGTCATCGACATCGTCCAGGGTCGCGCCGAAACCGACCGAAAGCGAGCGCGGCAGGTTGACTAGCACGTCTTCCAGCGCGTGTGGGCTCGACCAGCGCACCTCGCCAAAATCCGGCGGCCGATGCTTCGTGCCGACCAGCCAGAAGCCGCCATCGCTCGCTGGGCCGAACACAAGGTCATGCCGCCCGAGCAGCGCGAAGGCCTCGGCGATGTGCGCTGGCGACAGGCCGGGAATGTCGGTTCCCACCAGCACGGCCGGGCCGGGCCGGCACGCGGCGAGTGCGCGGCGCATGCGCTCGCCGAGATCGCCGCTGCCTTGCGGCATGGCATTCGACCATCGCCGCGCGGCGCGGTCCGGGGTCATCGCGAGGCGCAGCTGCCAGCGTCGGTTGCGGCCGAAACGGCGCAGGCTGCGCAGCAGCATCAGCCGCTCGAAGCGCAGCGCAGCGACCGCGCCGATGTCGCGCGCTAGGCGCCGCTTTCCCGCGCCGAAGCGCGGCACCCGGGCGAAGAGGATCAACGTCCGGCGCATCGTTTTACACACCATCCCGGCGCAGGCCGGGACCCATCTCCACCATGGGTCCCGGCCTGCGCCGGGATGGAACGAAAGGAGGTGCGCTGGTCATTCTACCCATACAGCTTCGCGATTCTCTGCGGCGTCACGCCGAGAAAATACAGCGACAGACAGAACAAATTGCGCAGCGAGCGGCGCCAATAGCCATCACGGCGATAGCGCGCGGCCGATGCGGTGATCGTCGCGCCGATCGGCTTGAGCCGGGCTCGGCCGAGCCGGCGCGCCAAATCGACATCCTCCATCAGCGGGATCGCCGCGTATCCGCCGACCGCGTCGTATAGCGTGCGGGAGATCAGCAGGCCCTGGTCGCCATAGGGCAGCGCCAGTAGCCCGCAGCGCCACGCGACGATGCGTTCGAGCCGGCGCGCCGCGGGCGCGTCGTCGTCGAGCGCCAAGGTGAAATACCCGGCGCGGCCAGCCGCTTCCGGCCCTGCCAGGAATGAACGAACCGCCTCCGACCAACCCGTTTCGAGCCGGCAATCGGCGTGGAGGAACAGCAACCAATCGCCGGTGGCGGATCGGGCCCCCGACGCAAGCTGCGAGCCGCGGCCGCGCGGCGCGGCGATGGTTCGCGCGCCGGCCGCGCGCGCCAGCGCAACGGTGGCGTCCCGCGACCCGCCATCGGCGACGATGATCTCGCGGACCAGGACGAAATCGCCAAGCGAGGCCAGCGCCGCAGGCAGATTTTCCGCCTCGTCAAGCGTCGGCACGATTACCGAGATGCAATATTGTTCTTGTAATGTTCTCATCACCGTGGCATGGTAGGCAGCATGCATATGCCGGCCTCCCCCCTGCCGCGCAAGGGACGCGGCTCCGCGAGCAACGCAAGCGGCCGCTTCGAGCACGAGGCGCGCGTGGCGTTCGACGACGGCTGGAGCGTGCCCGGCGCCGAGCCTGTGCCGATGCCGCTCGCCACCCGGCTGCAGGTCGATGCGACGCGCACGATCATCGCCCGCAACACCTCGCCCGATATCGGCTTCGACCGCTCGATCAACCCCTATCGCGGCTGCGAGCACGGCTGCATTTATTGTTACGCGCGGCCGAGCCATGCCTTTCTCGGCCTGTCGTCCGGGCTCGATTTCGAGAGCCGCATCTTTTACAAGCCGCAGGCCGCGGCGTTGCTCAAAGAGGAACTGAGCCGCAAGAGCTATAGTTGCCGGCCGATCGCCCTGGGCAGCAACACCGACCCCTATCAGCCGGCCGAGCGGCGGCTCGGGGTCACCCGCTCGATCCTCGAAGTTCTGCGCGATTTCCGCCATCCGGTGACGATCGTCACCAAGGGTGCGCTGATCCAGCGCGATATCGACATCCTGGCCGAGATGGCGGAGATGCGGCTCGCCGTCGTCACGGTGTCGGTGACGACGCTCGACCGGGCGCTGGCGCGGGTTATGGAGCCGCGCGCCGCGACCCCGCAGCGCCGCCTGGAAACCATCGCCGCTCTCGCCAAAGCCGGCATCCCGACCGGGGTGCTGTCGGCGCCGATGATCCCGGCGCTCAACGATGCCGAGATGGAGGACATCCTCGCCGCGGCGAAAGAGTCCGGCGCGGCCGCCGCCGGTTACACGATGCTGCGCCTGCCGCTCGAATTGAAGGCCTTGTTCAAGGAATGGCTCGAAGAGCATGTGCCCAACAAGGCGTCGCACGTGCTGTCGCTGGTGGCGCAAAGCCATGGCGGCAAGCTCTACGATTCGGCGTGGGGCAAGCGGATGGTCGGCTATGGCCCCTACGCCGACATGCTGAGCATGCGGTTCGACCGCGCCTGCCGCCGGCTCGGTCTCGCCCGGCGCCACACCGAGCCGCTCGATGTGACGCTGTTCCGCCCGCCAGCGAAAAGCGGCGACCAACTCGCGCTGTTTTGAGGAATCTGGCTGTAAATTTACTGCAAATATCAGCGAGAACAGCGAGCGCCGCGCCGAACCGCGATGACGATGATTGGGGTAGGAATAGCCGCCGGACGCCTCTAGTCTCGCTCATGCAGCGGAGCGGAGGCATCGGCGTGGCGAGAGAGAGACGGCTCGAAGCACACCAGGTCGAGGCGATCTTCCGCGCCTTCGCCGAGGTCATGCGCGAGCTGCCGCCCGACACCGAGGCCGGCTGGCTCGACGGCGAGGGCGACCTTCGCCTCGCCCCCGATATCGGCCGTAAGCTCAGAACCGCGCGCAGCGTGCGCGACCTGCTGCGCCAGATGCGCGAAAGCCGCGACGGCGTTTAGATCACCCCCTCGTCCTTCAACCCGGCAACATCACCCGCGGCGAGGCCGAGCCATGCGCCGAATACCTCGCCAGTGTGCTCGCCAAGCAGCGGCGCCGGCTTGATCTCGGGCGGCTTGCCGTCGAAGCGCACCGGGAAGGTCGGCATCCGAAGCTCACCGTTCGGATGGTTTTGGGTCTGGATGATCCCGCGCTCCGCGAAGGTCGGCTCCGCCAACAGGTCGGCGGTGTCGAATACCGCACCGGCCGGGATCCCGGCAGCGCCGAGGATTTTCATCGCCTCATGCTTGGTGTGCTGCTGGGTCCACGCCGCGACCATCGCGTTGACCTCGTCGCCGTGCTTCATGCGCTTGTCGCGGTCGAGATACTCGGGGTCATCGGCCAGTTCCGGACGGCCCATGATGTTGACCGTGCGGCGCCAGTGCTCCGGGTTGTTGTGGCTGTTGAAGACATAGATCCAGTCGTTCGGGCCGCCGGGCTTGCACGGGTAGATGTCGGACGGCGGCGGCCCGCCAAAACCGCCGCGCCCGCGCTGCTGAGGCTCGCCAGTGCGCGCATAATTTACGAAGCTGCCGCGGGTGTAGTTGAGTTGTGCGTCCTGCATCGCGACCTGCAGGTGGCGGCCCTTGCCGGTCGTGTGCCGCTGATAGAGCGAGCTGACGATCGCGATCGTCATCAGCATGCCGGTTCCGGTGTCGCCGAGGGTGGGGCCGGGGCGAATTGGCCGACCGCCCGCTTCGCCGGTGATCGCCATGTTGCCCCCCGCGGCCTGGGCGATCATGTCGAAGGCGAGGTTGTGCTCATAGGGGCTGCCCTCGCCAAACCCCTTGACCTGGGCATAGACGAGCCGCGGATTGATTTTCGACAGCACATCGTAGCCGAGCCCCAATTTCTCGATCGTGCCCGGCGCCATGTTCTCGATGAAGACATCGGCCTTGGCCGCCATCTCCTTGACCAGCGCCAGGCCGCGCGGCGATTTCAAATTGACCGTCACCGACTTCTTGTTGGCGTTGTAGATCATGAAATAGTAGGCGTCGGCGCCGGGCTTGGGGCCGGCGCCGAGGATGCGACCGGGCTCGCCGCCGCGCGGATTTTCGACCTTCACCACCTCGGCGCCCAATTGGGCGAGCACCTCGGTGCAGGTCGGTCCGGCCTCGAACTGCGACAGATCGAGCACGCGGATTCCGGCAAGGCAATTGGGTGCAGCGGCTCCGGTCATGGTGTGGCTCCCTGGAACGATCGGCTGCGTATACGATAGTGCAGCCGCAACGGGGATGCCATGCGCCTCAAGCTCTACGAGAACTATCGCTTCGTGCTGTACGCGCCGTTCTATGCGGCGCATGCGACCGGCGCCTATGAGGCCGAGGGGTTGGAGGTCGAGCTGTTGCCGTCGCCGGGGCCTGGCAAGGCCGAGGCGGCGCTGCTCGCCGGCGAGGCCGATGTGATGTGGATGGGACCGATCCGCATCATGAAGGCGCACGAGCAGGATGCGGCGTCGCCGCTGACCGCCTTCGCCGAAATCGTGTGCCGCGACCCGTTCTCGCTGGTCGGCGCAACCCCCAATCCCGGGTTCCAGCTCGCCGATCTCTTGGGCAAGCGGTTTGCCAGCACCAGCGAGGTGCCGACCCCGTGGCTCTGCCTCGAAGGGGATCTGCGCGACGCCGGCATCGACCCGGCGCGGCTCGACCGGCTGATCGGGCGTTCGATGCCCGAGAATGTCGCCGGCCTGACCAGTGGCGAGATCGATGTCGCGCAGCTGTTCGAGCCTTTCGTCGAGTTGGCCGTGCGCGGCGGGGCTCATGTCTGGCTGCCGGCGAGCGAGCGCGGCCGCACCAGCTACACCGTGTTCGCGACGACGCGGGAACGCCTCGCCGCCGATCCGGAGCCGTTCCGTCGCATGACGCGGGCGATCTACCGGACCCAGCAATGGGTAGCGGCGCAATCGCCGCATAAGCTTGCGGACACGATCGCCGAGTACTTTCCGACGCTCGACCGCGCGGTGCTGACTGGATCGCTTACCCGCTACAAGGCGCAAGGCGTGTGGGGCACCGACCCGATCCTGCCCGAGGAAGGGTTCGACCGGCTGCGCCGCGCGCTGCTCGCGAACGGCTTCCTGGCTCGGACCGTGCCGTTTGGCGATTGCGTCAACAACCGGCTGGCGGAGGAGGCAGCTTCTATCTGAAGCGTGTGGAATCACTCCGCGTCCGGCTGCTTTGCCGGGGCGGCGTCAGCGAAGGCGGGAAGCGCCATGCAGGTCTCGTAGATGCGCATGACCCGCGGATAGGGTCCAAGCTCGGTATTGAACGTCTTGGCCGGCGTGACCTGGGTGACGAGACCGATATCGGCGAGGGTCGGCGCGTCACCGTGGCAGAATTGGCCGCTTTCCTTGTGCTCGGCGAGCAGCGTCTCCATCGCCTGCAGCCCGGCTCCGAGCCAGTGCTGGATCCAGCCGACCATCTTTTCCTGCGGCAGCTTCAGATCGTCGGTCAGATAGTGGCGGATGCGCGGCACCAGCAGCGGGTGCGAGTCGGCGATATTGATCAGCGCGAAGCCGCGCGCCCAGGCCCGCGACGCGGCGTCTTTCGGCAGGAGCGGCGGGCTTGGGTATGTCTCGTCGAGGTATTCGAGGATCGCCAGCGACTGGAACAATTTGACGTCGCCGTCGATCAGGGTCGGCACCACCATCTGCGGATTGACCGCGCGGTAGGCGGGATCGAACTGGTCGCCCTTTTCGAGATGCAGATAGGTGTCGTCGTGGCGGAGCCCCTTGAGGTTCAGCGCGATACGCACGCGGAAACTCGCCTGCGAGCGATAGTAGGTATAGAGGTGCATGAGTTCATTCCTCTAGGATTTCAGGGAAACGACAAGGGAGAGCGACGATGGCCTTGCGCGTGCCAATGATATCGCCGGAGCGCGCCCGCGAACTCGGCGAGGCGATGGGGATGCCGGCGCGGCGCACCCAGAGCGAGGCGTTTCGCACCGTCGCCAACAATCCCGGCGTGGCCAGGGTGGCGTTCAGCCAATTGATGCAACTGCTGGAGAACAACAAGTTCGACACGCGGCTGCGCGAATTGATGATCATGCGGATCGGCTGGGTCACCGGGTCGGCCTATGAGTGGACGAACCACTGGCGGGTGGCGACCACGGCGGGCATCCCGCCCGAGGATATCCTGGCGGTGCGCGACTGGCGCAATTCCGAGCGCTTGACCGCAGCGGACAGGGCGATCCTCGCCGCGACCGACGAGTGTCTCGCCGGGAAGTCGATTTCCGACACGGCCTGGGCCGAGGTCGCGAAGCATGTCACCGACCCCGGCGAGCAGGTCGAATTCATCATCGCGATGGGCAATTGGCTGATGTTTTCCATGCTGTTTCGCAACCTGCGCATCCCGCTCGGTGAAGGCATGGCGGTCTGGCCGCCCGATGGTCTGGCCTCCCCGGCGGCGGAGGGGTGGGGATGATCGATCTGCCGCACGATAGCGCACCGCCCAAGCCGACGCTGCTTGCCGAATACCGGCCTCCGGATTTTGTGATCGACGAGGTCTTTTTGTCGTTTTCGCTCGGCGAGGACGACACGATCGTCACATCTACCTTGGTGCTGCGGCGCAACCCTGGCGCCGGCACCCCGCACGCCCCACTGCGGCTCGACGGCGAGGAACTGGAATTGCTGTCGATCGCGCTCGATGGCGCGCCGCCGCTCGACGCCGGCCGCTACCGCATCGAACCCGATGGCGCGCTAATCCTCCCCGATGTGCCCGACACCTTACGGCTCGAAATCGTGGTGCGGATAAAGCCGCAGCTCAACACCGCGCTCAGCGGCCTTTACACCTCAGGCGGCAATTTCTGCACGCAATGCGAGGCCGAGGGTTTCCGCCGGATCACCTGGTTCCTCGACCGGCCCGACGTGTCGGCGAAGTACCACGTGTGGATCGATGCCAATAAGCAGCGCTACCCGGTGCTCTTGTCGAACGGCAACCCCGGCGAGACTGGCGACCTGCCTGGCGGCCGGCATTTCGCCATCTGGGACGACCCGCACCCGAAGCCCTCTTACCTGTTCGCGCTGGTCGCCGGCAATCTCGTCGCGTTCAAGGACGAGTTCACCACCCGCTCGGGAAAGACTGTGCCTCTGGCGATCTGGGTGCGGCACGGCGACGAAGATAAGTGCGCCCATGCGATGGCGTCGTTGAAAGCCTCGATGCGGTGGGACGAGGAGACTTACGGGCTCGAATACGACCTCGACGTGTTCAACATCGTCGCGGTCAGCGATTTCAACATGGGAGCGATGGAAAACAAGGGGCTCAACATCTTCAACACCCGCTACGTCCTGGCCAAGCCCGACACCGCGACCGATACCGATTACGAGAACATCGAGGCGGTGATCGGCCACGAATATTTCCACAACTGGACCGGCGACCGCGTGACCTGCCGCGACTGGTTCCAATTGTCGCTAAAGGAAGGGCTGACCGTGTTCCGCGACCAGCAATTCTCGGCCGATATGGGGAGCGCGGCGGTATCCCGGATCAGCGATATCCGCGCGCTGCGCGCCGCGCAATTCCCCGAGGATGCCGGTCCGCTCGCGCACCCGGTGCAGCCGCAATCCTATCTGCGGATCGACAATTTCTACACCGCGACCGTCTACAACAAGGGCGCCGAACTGATCCGGATGATGCACACGCTCTTGGGGCGCGAGGGCTTCCGGCACGGCATGGACCTCTACATCGAGCGCCACGACAATTCAGCCGCGACGATCCCCGATTTTGTCGCGGCGATGCAGGATGCGAGCGGCGTCGACCTCGGCGAGTTCGCGCGCTGGTACCACCAGGCCGGGACGCCCGAGATCACGGTCGAGGACCGCTACGATGCGGCCTCGAAGAGCTTTGAGCTGACGGTGTCGCAAAAGACGCCGCCGACCCCAGGCCAGCCGGAAAAGCAGCCCCTGCCGATCCCGATCCGGATCGGACTTCTCGGCCCCAATGGTGACGAAATACCGACCCGGCTCGCGGGAGAGGACGCGGCGCGGGACGGCACCCGGCTGCTGGTCTGCGACCAGCCCCGCCAGACATTCCGCTTTGTCGATGTCGCGGCGCCGCCGGTGCCCTCGCTGCTGCGCGGTTTTTCGGCACCGGTCAAGCTCCAGGGAGTGCCGCTCGACCGGCTGAAATTCCTCGCGATCCACGACACCGACCCGGTCGCGCGCTGGGACGCGGGACAGCGCGCCGCGATCGCCGTATTGCTTGACCGGGTCGCGATGAGGCGCGCGGGCACGGCTCTACCGCCGCTCGACCCGGATCTGGTCGCGGCGATGCGGCATACGCTCACCGACGCGGCGCGCGACCGGGCCTTCGCCGCCGAGGCGCTCAGCCTGCCGAGCGAGGCGACGCTCGCCGACGAGATGGCGGTCGTCGATGTCGAGGCGATCCACGCGGTGCGCGAGGACGCGCGGGCGGCGATCGCGTCCGCGCTTGGCGCGGAATACGCCGAGGCCTATCGCGGGCTCGCCGACCCCGGCCCGTACAAGACCGATGGCGAGGCGATCGGCAGGCGTGCGCTGAGAAATATCTGCCTCGCCTATCTCGCCGCCGGCGACCGGCGCGAGGGCGCGCGGCTCGCGAAGGCACAATTCGACGCGCAGCAGAACATGACGGACGTGTTGGCCGCGCTCGCGGTGCTGACCGATATCGATTGTGCCGAGCGGGCGGCGGCGCTCGCTGCGTTCTACCAGCGCTGGCAGGACGATCCGCTGGTCGTCGACAAATGGTTCGGGCTGCAGGCGCGCTCGTCGCTGCCGGGAACGATCGACGCGGTCAAGGCGCTGACCCTTCACCCGGCTTTCACCCGCAGCAATCCGAACCGGCTGCGCGCGCTGGTCGGCACGTTCTCGCAGGGCAACCCGCTCTATTTCCACGATGCCTCGGGCGCCGGCTACCAATTCCTCGCCGACGAAGTGCTGGGGCTCGACCCCGACAACCCGCAAGTCGCGGCCCGGATGGTGCAGGCGCTCGGCCAATGGCGCCGTTGCGATACGGCGCGCCAAACGCTGATAAAGGCCCAGCTGCGGCGCATCCACGACACCAAGGGGCTCAGCACCAATACGTTCGAGATGGTGTCGAAGAGCCTCGCCGACGCGGGATGAGAAAAGGGCGGCTCGACGGCCGCCCTTCGCTCCTTGGGTTTGCGCTGACCTTTAAGGCGTCGTGATCTCGACGCGGCGGTTCTGCGGCTCGCGCACGCCGGCGGCGGTCGGCACGCGGTTGTCGTTCTCGCCGCGGCCGCTGACCGCCATCTGGTCCTGCGGCACGCCGAGCGCCGACAATGCTTTCGCGACGTTGTTGGCGCGACGCTCGGAGAGCCGCTGGTTATAGGCGGGCGAGCCCGAACGGTCGGTATAGCCGGTGACCTGGATCTGCACCGGCGCGCCGGATTTGTAGGCATCCGCGGCCTGCTGGACGATCTGATGGCCCTCCGCCGTGATCGTGTCCTTGTCCCAATCGAAGAAGACAATGAAGACCCTTGGCGCCGCGGGCGGCGGCGGCGCCGGCATCGCGGCCGGCATCGGCGGCGGTGGCGGCGGCGCGCCAAAGCGGTAATTGACCTTGAGCAGCACTGCGTTGTCCTGCAGGCCGATCCGTCCGGTCGCCGGCGCGGTCGCACCGGCGGCGGTCGTCACCGAGCCGAGGCCGACATTGGCCGAGCCGTAATCGGTGTAGCGGTATTCGGCGCCGACCGAAATGTTGGGGCTCACCGCGTATTCGACCCCACCGCCGACGGTCGGGCCAATCAACGTCTGCGAGCTTGAGGCGGTGCTGCCCGCAAGAGCGACGCCGCCGCTCGTGGTCGGTACGAAATTGGCCTTCAGATTGGCGTCGGCGAAGGCAATACCGCCCGTCCCATAGATCAGCCACTGATTGACCGCATAGCCGACCCGGCCGCGCACCGAAGCGTTCCACGACGAGGACGCCCGAAAATTGTCGCCGGCGGCAAAATTCGGAAAGCCGGTCGGGACCCCACCCACGGTCGTCTTGGTCGACGGCCCGCCGCCTTTGATGTCGCCCTCGACGCCGAGCACGATATTGTTGAACTGGAAATTGTAGCCGGCCTGGCCGCCGCCGGTGATCGCCGTGTTGCTGTGGTTGCTGAGCCCGACGGTGCTGCCGGGAATCCCGGCGGACGGTGTCGGCGCGACGCTGACCGATGACGGGAAATGGCCCCAATCGGCGCCAAGGCTCAAGCCGCCGTAAGGCCCGCCCCAGATGACCGGCGTCTGCGCGCTCGCCGGGACAATCGATGCCAACAGAACCGCCGACGCTACCACCGCAAAACTCGAATGACGCATGACCCACTCCACCGTTGCCGCTCCAGCCGCGTTCTATGCTGCGTCACAGCAAGTCGTGCCCAGACACAAACCTGGTAAGCCGGCGGTCAACTCAAGTTGATCAACCTCAGGCGCAATATCCAGGGCTCGTCGAAGCCAACAGAGCGAGAAGGCGATGGTTCCGGATGGCAGGAAGAATTAACTTTTTACTGTAGCCGATTTGCCACAGAGCTGATCCGGCAAACTTGTTGAGGCTAATTAAACCGCACGGAGAGGAGAAAATCTTGAGTTTTGTTATTAAATGTCCAGCTCCAGAACCTCACTCTTTGCTCGCGTACAGCAGGTCAGCACGAAGCGCTTGCGATCGGCGGGATTGAGTATCTGGTCGCGGAAATCGGGCTCGCCCGACAGGTAGCGCGTCAGGCACGTACCGCAATAGCCGAGCATGCATGAGGTATCGACCCTGACCCCATTGCGGCGCAGCGCCTGGGCGATCGACTCGTCGGCGCGGACCTCGTATTCGCCGCCGCGCCGCGTGAGCCGCACGCGGAACGGGAGGTCCTCGCCGACCATCTCGGGGGTCGCCGCGGCCGGTCCCTTGAAATATTCGCAATGCACGGTGCGCGGCGGCCAGTGCGTGGCGGCTCGGGCGACCGCATCCATCAGCCCGACCGGGCCGCAATAGTAAAGATGCGTGCCGCGCGGCGGCTCCTTGAGCAGCGCGGTGATATCGAGCCCTTTGGCCGGGTCGCCGCCGTCATAGTGGAAGGTGACGCGGCCCATTCCCGCGAGGAACGACAGATCCTCGCGAAACGCGGTGCGCTCGGGGCCGCGCGAGCAGTAGTGCAGATGGAAATCGGCGCGGCGGCGCTTCAGCTCGGCGATCATCGCCATGATCGGCGTGATTCCGATGCCGCCGGCGATCAGCCAGTGCCGCTCGGCCTCCTCGACCAACGGGAAGAAGTTGCGCGGCCAGGACACTTCGAGCAAATCGCCGACCCGCGCGCGCTCGTGTAGCGCGTTCGAGCCGTACCCCTCCTTCTCGCGCAGCACCGCGATGCAATAGCGCCGCCGCTCGGCCGGGTCGTTGCACAGCGAATAATCGCGCAACAGCCCCGGCGCGACGCGGATCGCGACATGCGCACCGGCAGTAAAGCGCGGCAGGTCGCGCTCGTTCGGATCGGTCAGCTCAAAGCCGAGCACGTCCTCGGCGAGATAGGTGATCGAGCGGATGCGCAAATGCATGCGCGGTTATCGCGCGAATGGCCACCGCCGCAAACTTGATTCCACTTAGCGACCGACGCTTAGCCACCCTTCTTTTGGGCACCGCGCATAAGAGCACGGAACTCCGGCGTCCAGTCTTTTTCCGGTATGGGCCAGCGGTCTTCCCTATCTGCATCGAGTTCGCGCATCAACTGCTCGAGTGTCAGGCCCGGCACAGGGTTTCTGCGCGGCAGAGGCCCCTTGGGGTTTTTTGCAGGCGTGATCCATCCTTCGCGCACGCCCCTCGCGATGAACGTCTCGTCGGACTCTCTATGCTCCTGTGGCAACTTCTTCACGAACCATTCCTTATCCCCGCAGTGTCCCGCCGGTCGCCTTTTCCACTGCGGCGACCAACCGGGCCGAGAATGCCTCGATCTCGGCGTCGGTCAGGGTCGCATCCTGCGGTTGCAGGGTTACGGAAATCGCGAGCGATTTCTTTCCTTGGGGCAGACCACGAGCAATACCGAGAAGTGTAGTAACGCCCGGGATGAATTCCGAGGGCTTTTGATCCTCCGTTGGACTATTCCCCTCATAGACATCGAAAAGGCGGATCTCGGCGACGAGCTTGCGGTCGACGCCGCGGGCGGCGCGCAGCAAGGCCTCGGCCGGGACGTCGCGATCGACGACGAAGGCGAAATCGCGCTCGACCGGCTGGAACACCGAGAGCCTGAGCGGCTGCCGCGCACGCGCGCTGCGCGGCAGCGGCACCGCGTCGATCATCACCTCGAACGCGGCGACCGGCCCCTTCAACTCGAACGCGTCGAGGATTTCCGGATGCAGCTCGCCAAACTGCCCGAGCACAGTCGGCCCGAGCCGCAACACGCCGGCGCGGCCGGGGTGGAACCACGCGGGCGGATCGCCGGCGACCTGGATGTTATCGACCGGCGCCCCGGCGGCGGCGAGCGCGGCGAGCGCATCCGCCTTGGCGGCAAGCAGGTCGGCCTCCCCCGGTCGGTCGTGCCAGTCGCGGGGACCGAGCCGGCCGGCGCGAAGACCGGCGGCGACCGTCAGCTGGCCCTCCGGCGTGTCGTCACGGTAGAGCGGCCCGACCTCGAACAGCGGGACATCGGGGAAGCCGCGGTCGGCGTTGCGTCTCGCGGCCTCAATTAAATTCGGCAGCACCGAGGGGCGCATCTGGTCGAGATCGGCGCTGATCGGGTTCACCAGACGCAGTTGGGCCTGGCCGCCGCCGAAGCGCTCGGCCGCGCCGGCGGAGATGAACGAATACGTCACCGCCTCGGTCAGGCCCCGCGCGGCCAGGCTGCGCCGCACCAGCTCGGTGCGGCGGCGGCGCGGGTCGATCGCCGGACGCGCGATCACGGTGTCGCGCGGCAGCGGCACCGGCTCGATCTCGTCGTAGCCGTTGACGCGCAGAACCTCCTCGACGAGATCGGCCTCGCCGACGACATCGCCGCGCCACGAGGGTGGGGTCACGCGAAGCGCGCCATCGCGTGACTCGACCCGAAATCCCAACGATTCGAGAATAGACGAAGAATATTCCGTCGTAACCTCAACTCCGCCCAGCGCAGCGACCCGGGCCGGGCGCAGCACGTAGTGCCGCCGCCATTCCGGCGCGGCACCGGCGACGACGATGTCGGACGGCTCGCCGCCACATAATTCGGTCACCAGCCGAGTCGCGATCTCGAGGCCCGGCACGACGAATTCGGGGTCGATCCCGCGCTCGAACCGGTAACGCGCATCGCTGATGATCTCAAGCCGCCGCCCGGTCGCCGCGGTGCGCACCGGATCGAACAGCGCCGCTTCGATGAACACTTCGGTCGTCGCCTCGGTGCAGCTGGTCGGCTGGCCGCCCATCACTCCGCCGAGGCTCTGCACGCCATTGTCGTCGGCGATCGCGGTCACCTCGGGATCGAGCACGTATTCACGGCCGTTGAGCGCCAGCAGCTTCTCGCCGGGTTTCGCGAAGCGGACGACGAGATCGCCCTTGACCTTGCCGGCGTCGAACACGTGCAGCGGCCGGTTGAGGTCGAAGGTCAGGAAATTGGTGATGTCGACCAGCGCCGAAATCGGCCGCAGGCCGATCGATTCGAGCCGCCGCTTGAGCCAATCCGGGCTCGGGCGATTGGTGAGGCCACGGATATGGCGGCCCAAGAACATCGGGCACGCCTTGAGCTCGGTCAGCTTGATGCCGATCGGCGATTTGAAAATGCCCGGGATTGGCGTTTCGTCGAGCCGGATCATGGTGCCGACCCGCGCCGCGGCGAGGTCTCGGGCGATGCCGCGCACGCCGAGGCAATCGGCGCGGTTTGGCGTCACCTTGATGTCGATGACCGGATCGCCGAGCCCGGCATAGCTCGTATAGGCCGCGCCAATCGGCGCGTCGTCGGGCAATTCGATGATGCCCTCGTGGTCGTCGCTGATCGCCAACTCATAGGCCGACATCAGCATCCCGCGTGATGCCACACCACGGATCGTGCTCTCATCGAGCCGCTTGGCGGTCCGCGGCACGATAATGCCCGCCGGGCCGAACACGCCCTTCATGCCGGCGCGGGCATTGGGCGCGCCGCACACGACCTGCACCTCGCCAGCTCCAGCATCGACGACGCAGACCCGGAGCCGGTCGGCATTGGGGTGCTTTTCGGCCGAGATGACGCGCGCGACCTTGAACCCGGCGAGCGCGACGGCCGGGTCCTCGACCCCGTCGACATCGTGGCCGAGCATGACCAGCCGCTCGACGATTTCACCGATGCCGGCGCCCGTATCGAGATGCGTCTTGAGCCAGGACAGCGTCGTCTTCACGACAGCGCCCCCCGTACCGGCGAGGGAATATCGAGCGGCAGGAACCCGTAATACCGCAGCCAGCGCAGGTCTGAATCGTACATCGTGCGCAGATCGGGGATGCCGTATTTCAGCATCGCCACCCGCTCGATCCCCATGCCGAACGCAAATCCCTGATACTCGTCGGGGTCGAGACCGCAATTGCGCAGCACCTGCGGGTGCACCATCCCGCAGCCCAAAATCTCGAGCCAGTCGCCGCCGGCGCCGATCTTCAGATCGCCGCCGGCGCGCGAGCAGCCGATATCCATCTCGGCCGACGGTTCTGTGAACGGGAAATAACTCGGCCGGAACCGCGCCGGCAGATCGTCGACGTCGAAAAACGCGCGGCAGAACTCGATCAGGCACCCTTTCAGGTGCCCCATATGCGTCGTGCGGTCGATGACGAGACCCTCGACCTGATGGAACATCGGCGAATGCGTCGCGTCATGGTCGCAGCGGAACGTGCGGCCCGGCACGATGATGCGCAGCGGCGGCTTCTGCTGCTGCATCGTGCGGATCTGCACCGGGGAGGTATGGGTGCGCAGCACCAGCCGCGAGCCGTCCGCGCGCTCGGGCAGATAGAAGGTGTCGTGCTCCTGCCGCGCCGGGTGTTCGGGCGGGATGTTGAGCGCGGTGAAGTTGTAGAAATCGTCCTCGATATGCGGGCCTTCGGCGACGACAAAACCCATCTCGCCAAAGATCGCGATGATCTCGTCGACCGTCTGGCTGATCGGATGGATGCGCCCGGTCGCGCCGGGCGATACCGGCAGGGTGACGTCAGCGCGCTCGGCGGCGAGGCGGTTGGAGAGGGCCGCGCGGCCAAGTTCTTCCGCGCGTAGAGAGATCGCGTCGCTGATCACGTCCTTTATCTTGTTGAGAAGAGCGCCGGCATCCCGCCGCTCCTGGGCCGGCATCGATCCGAGCCCACGCATCAGTCCGGTCAGCAATCCTTGCCGACCAAGATACTTGACGCGTAACTGCTCGATCGCGTCCGGTGACGATGCCGCAAGGATGTCGGCCAATGCGGCGCTAGCGACTTGTTGTGGGTCGTCCATGTCCAACTCTCAAACCTCGGACAACAATAGAAAAGGGGCCGGTTGCGGCCCCTTTGTGATCACGCAAACGACGGCGGGGCCTAGCGAACGCACCCGCCGCTAAATCGCTCGGAGTGCCCCTCACCCTCCCACGCCTTCGGCGCGGGTCCCTCCCTCTCCCCGCAAGCGGGGCGAGGGGATAAAGGCGCCGGCGCGCTCCCTCGCCCCGCCTGCGGGGAGAGGGTTGGGGTGAGGGGCCAAATGCCCCGCATCACTCAGCGGCCGCCGCCGGCAGCGCCGACTTGGCGGTCTCGACTACCGAGGAAAACGCTTCCGGCTCCCGGATCGCGAGGTCGGAGAGCACCTTGCGGTCGAGTTCCAGCCCGGCAAGCTTCAGCCCGTGGATGAACTGCGAATAGGTCATGCCGTGCTCGCGCACCCCGGCATTGATCCGCTGGATCCACAAGCCCCGGAAATCGCGCTTCTTGTTGCGCCGGTCGCGATAGGCGTAGCGCAGCGCCTTCTCGACCTTTTCGAGCGCGATCCGGTACGCCTTGCTGCCGCGCCCGCGATAGCCCTTGGCGAGGTCGAGGACTTTTTTGTGGCGGGCGTGGGTCGTCGTCCCGCGCTTGACCCGGGCCATGGCTCAGCCCCTCAGGTATGGCATGTAGGTGAGAACCAGCTTGGCGTCGCCCGGCTGCAAGGTCACGGTGCCGCGGGCCTTGCGCTTCATCGATTTGGGCTTGGAGATCAGGCGATGGCGCTTGTGTGCGACATTCATCTTGATCTTGCCGGACGCGGTGCGGCTAAAGCGCTTCTTCGCGCCGCTCTTGGTCTTCAGCTTGGGCATTTCCGGTTCCTATGAGCTCTGGGCGGCCAGGCATGCCCTATGGGCGCTTTCGCGCGAGCCCGCCACCCAATTGAGCGGCGGGTTATACCGGCGCGCCCAGTGGAACGCAAGCTGGGGCGAAAGTAAGCCGCGCTCAAGCAGCTTTGCCCGGCGGCGAGAGCAACGCATGATGTTGCCCCAATGGCGATCCTCTTCAAATCGACCCCGGCGGCGCAGGCGCGCTGGCGCCCTTACCTCGCGGCGGCCTGGCCGCAGCGCGATATCCGCTATTGGCCCGAGATCGGCGACAAGGCGGCGATCGACTACGCGCTGGTCTGGCACCCCGAGCCGGGCCTCCTCGCGAGCCTTCCCAATCTCCAGTTGATCGTCTCGCTGGGCGCCGGGATCGACCACATCCTGCGCGATCCGCAATTGCCGCCAGGCGTGCCGATCCTGCGCCTCGTCGACCCACACATGACCGAGGCAATGTGCGAATATATCGCGCTCCAGGTGCTGCGCCTGCACCGCCAGGATGTCGATTACCGCGCCCAGCAGGCGGCGGGCGAATGGCGCGAACACTCGCAAAAAAACGCCGCCGAGCGGACGGTCGGCATTCTGGGTTTCGGGACGCTCGGCGAGGCGGCGGGGCGGACGCTGCAGGCGCTCGGCTTCGATGTCGCGGGTTGGAGCCGCTCGGCAAAGGAAGTGCCCGGTTTTACGACCTTCGCCGGCGCGGCGGGGCTCGACAGGATGCTCGCGCGTAGCGAAATCCTCATCTGCCTGCTACCGATGACGCCGGAGACCGAGGGCATCCTCAATACCGAGCTATTCGCCCGTCTGCCGCGCGGGGCGGCGATCGTCAATGCCGGGCGCGGCCGCCATCTGGTCGAAGCTGACTTGCTCGCGGCGCTCGCTTCAGGGCAATTATCGGCCGCGGTGCTCGACGTGTTCCGCGACGAGCCGCTGCCGCCGGCACATCCGTTCTGGCGCCATCAGCGGATCATCGTCACCCCGCATGTCGCGGCCGAGACCCATCCGCCGACCGCCACGGCGATCATCGCCGCCGCGATCGAGGATCTCGAAGCCGGGCGCCCGATCCCCAACCTGGTCGATCGCGAGCGCGGGTATTAACGCAAGGTCTGAAGCAAATCGCGCAGCGCCGCCTTGTCCGCCTCGCCCGCGACCGGAATGGCGAATTCGAGATGGCTCGCGACGGCGCCGAAGCGTCGCTTCAGCTTTGCGGCGATCTCATCGTGCGTGCCGATCACCGCGTAATGGTCGAGCATCTCGTCGCTGATGAAGTCCGGCATCTCGTCCCAGCGCTGGGCGCGCGAATAGCTCTGCAAGCCGCGCGCGACCTCGCCGTAGCCCTGCGACTCGAACGCGATCAGGTAGGTCGGGGTCGAGGCGTAGAACGCGATCCTCGCGCGCGCGTCGCGCACCCGGGCTTCGAGCCCCGCCTTGTCGGGCGCGGTCGCGATCAGCGGCATCGCGGCGATCTCGAACTTGGAGAAATCGCGCCCGGCCTTGGCCGCTCCCTTCCGCGCCGCCGGCAGCATGATTTCGTCGATGTAGCGTGGGGTACAGACCGGGTGGGCGCGGATGCCTTCGGCGACCTCGCCGGCGATCTGGCACATGAGCGGGTTGACCGCCGCCAGTTGGATCGGGATCGGGGGATGTTCGATCGGCGGCGGCGCGAAGAGCGGCACCATCAGGCTCAATTTGTAATGCGGGCTGTCGTAATCGAGCTTCGTGCCGTTCTGCCAGCAATCCCAGATCGCCCGCAGCGCGCCGACATAGTCGCGCATCCAGGGGCCGGCCGGCGTCCAAATCATGCCGTAGCGGCGCTCGATATGGCCCTTGACCTGGCTGCCGAGCCCGAGCGTGAAACGGCCGCTCGACAAGCGCTGCAAGGTCCAAGCGGCGAGCGCCATCACCGCCGGCGCGCGCGGAAAGGCGATCGCGACCCCCGTCGCGAGGCCGATCCGCCCGGTCGCCTGCGCCGCCAACGCCAGCACGATGAACGGATCGTCCTTGGTCTCCTCGCAGACGATGCCGTCATAGCCGAGGGCTTCGGCGAGCCGCGCCTCCTCGCCGACCCGCGCGAGGTCGAGCCGCGTCTCCGCCGCGCGCAAGCCCGGATCGAGCGCGCCAAGCGGCAGCTGGGTCTCGATTTTCATAACAGTCACTCCGGAATTGACTTTGCTTTTTACTTAGCTAAGTCTGGGACTAAGTCTGGAGCAAATCATGGCAGAACCGATCTCCATACACGCCGCCAAGACACATCTGTCGCGCCTTATCGCACGCGCCGAGGCGGGCGAGGAGGTTGTGATTGCCCGGGCAGGCAAGCCGGTGGTCAAGCTGGTCTCAATTGCGCCAAAGCCGAAGCGCGTTCCCGGCCGCTGGAAAGGCAAGTTCACCATTGCTCCCGAGTTTTACGAACCGATGTCGGAAGAGGAGCTCGCGACCTGGTACGAATAGAATAGGCAATGCGGACGCTCCTCGACACGCATGTGCTGCTCTGGTGGCTTCTCGACATGGGATCGCTGTCGCCGACAGCACACGCGTGCATAGCGGATGCCGGTAACGAGATATTCGTGAGCGCCGCGTCGGCTTGGGAAATTTCGATCAAATACAAACAGGGAAAACTGCCTGAAGCGGCCGATTTTATGGCCGATCTTGAAGGCGCAGTCGCCGGCGAGGGTTTTTCGGCGTTGCCCGTCACGATCAATAATGGCGAGAGAGCCGGCGGTCTTCCGCTTCACCACAAAGATCCCTTCGACCGAATGCTTATCGCGCAGGCTCTGGCCGAGTCGCTGACGCTCGTATCGAACGAGCGGCTATTCGACCGCTACGGGATTACACGCCTCTGGTGACGCGCGTCACCCAAACCGCTCGGCAATGTGCGCGTAGACCGCGCGCAGGGTTTGCGCCTCGGCGCCTTCGGGGCGGCCGGGACGGGTGCGCGAATTCCACGCCATCACGTCGAAATGCGCCCACGGCACCGCCGGATCGACAAATTCCTGCAGGTAGAGCGCGGCGGTGATCGCGCCGGCTTGCGGCCCTTCGGAGACGTTGTTGAGGTCGGCGATCTTGCTGTCGATCAGCCGGCGATAGGGTTTGTAGAGGGGCATCCGCCACATCGGGTCGTCCTCGGCCGCACCGGCGGCGAGGAGCGCGTTGGCCAGCTTGTCGTCGTTGCAGAAGAGCGCGGCCAAATCGGCGCCGAGCGCGACCCGCGCCGCGCCGGTCAGGGTCGCCGCATCGATGATCATCTCAGGCTTTTCGTCCGACGCGTCGGCCAGCGCGTCGCACAGGATGAGGCGCCCCTCGGCGTCGGTGTTGCCGATCTCGACCGTCAGGCCCTTGCGCGTCTTGATGATGTCGCGCGGCCGCATCGCGTTGCCCGACACCGAATTCTCGACGCAGGGCAGCAGCACGCGAAGGCGGATTTTGAGCCCCGCCTGCATGATCGCCTGGCCGAGCCCGAGCATGATCGCCGCCCCTGACATGTCCTTTTTCATGTTGAGCATGCTCGATGCCGGCTTCAGGTCGAGCCCGCCCGAATCAAAGCACACCCCCTTGCCGACCAAGGTCACCTTGGGCGCGTCCGCGTCGCCCCAGACGATATCGACGAGCCGCGGCGCCCGCGTGCTGGCGCGGCCGACGGCGTGGATCGTCGGGTAGTTCTTGTCGAGCAGCTTGTCGCCAACAATGACCCGGCACTTCGCGCCTTCGGCCTTGGCGACCTTCTGCGCCGCGTCGGCCAGTTCCTCGGGTCCCATGTCGGACGCCGGGGTCGTCGCCAGATCGCGGGCGAGGAAAGTCCCACCGGCGAGGCGCTGGACATATCCCCGATCGGCGCCGTCCGGCCACATGAGGCGCGCCGCCCGCTCCGGTTTCGCGTGATAGCGCGTGAAACGGTAAGTGCCGAGCGCCCAGCCGAGCGCGACGCGGCTCGCATCGCTGCCCTCGGGCAGCGGATCGAGCCGGTAGCTGCCTTCGGGCAAGCTCTCCGACAATCCGGCGACCGCCCACATCGCCGCCTCGCTGTCGCTGACACCGACCAGCACGCGGCCGAGCTTCCCGTCCTTGTCCGGCACCAGTGCGATCTTGCCGCCTTCGCCGGTAAACCCGGCCGCGACCGCCCAGTCGCGCTCGCGCGGCGGCGCGCTCTCGCGCCAATGAGGCAGCCGCGCCTTGCCGATAGCGGTCAGCGGCACCGCGCCTGAAGCGTCGTCGATCAGCGAAAAACTCATCGTCGGATCCTCGCGTTAGCTGCCCTCAGCATGCCCCCAGCAAGGCAGCCATGCCAGAGGCTCGCGGCGCCGATTGCCGGGCGCCGATGTTCCCTGCAATGTACAGGCCCATCGCCGTTCGACCGGGGGAGACTATGGCCGATCTGACGATCTATCTCGGCAACAAGAATTACGCGTCGTGGTCGCTGCGCGCCTGGCTCGCGCTGAAGGCGACGGGCGAGGCTTTCGAAGAAGTGGTGATCCCACTGTTCCAGCCGGGCAGCAGGGAGACGCTGCTGAAATATTCACCGGCCGGCAAGGTGCCGGCGCTGCATCACGGCGAGACCGTGGTGTGGGACAGCCTGGCGATCTGCGGCTATCTGACCGAAAAATTCCCCGCCGCGGGTTTGTGGCCTGACGATCCGGCAGCCAAGGCGACCGCGCGCTCGATCAGCGCCGAGATGCATTCGAGCTTTCAGGCGCTGCGCGCCCAGCACCCGATGAATATCCGCTCGAGCTTTCCCGGACGCGATGTCACCCCGGAGGCACAGGCGGACATCAACCGAGTGATGGCGATCTGGCGCCAATGCCGCAACCGCTATGGCGAAGGCAACGGCGATTTCCTGTTCGGCCGGTTTACCATCGCCGACGCTATGTACGCGCCGGTCGTCACTCGCTTCCGCACCTACAAGATCGATCTCGAACGCGAGGCCGACGCCTATTGCGACACGATGACGGCGCTGCCGGCAATGCAGGAATGGGCCGCCGCGGCGAGAAACGAGCCGATGGTGATCGACCAATACGAGTTTTAGGCGGCTAGTTCGTCCAACACCCTCGCCAGCCGCGCGAGGTCTTCATCTCGCGACAGGCGGTGGCCGCCGTCCTTGATCAGGGTCAGCGCGACGTCGTGGCTGTGCAGCCGTTCGGCGAGCTTGAGGCTCTGCCGCCACGGCACCGATTCGTCCGCCATCCCGTGCAAGAGCCGCACCGGGCACGCGAGCGGAATAGCCTCGCGCAGCACCAGATTGCGATTGCCGTCGTCGACCAGCGCCTTGGTGTAGAGATAACCCGCCGGATCGTAGGAAGACGCCAGGACGATCCGGCCGGTCTCGTTGAGTTCGAGCTGTTGCGCGTCGGAGAGCCGGTTCGGCAGCAGGTCGGTCGTGAAATCGGGCGCGGCGGCGATGCCAACCAGCGCCGCGACGCGCACGGCCCGCGCCAGCGCCGCCAGCACCATGATCCAGCCGCCCATGCTCGAACCGACAAGGATCTGCGGACCCTCGGTCAGCGAATCGATGACCGCGACCGCGTCGTCACGCCAGCGGCTAATCGTCCCGTTGGCGAAATTGCCGCTCGATTGGCCATGCGCGAAATAATCGAAGCGCACATAGGCGCGGCCGCGCCGCCGGCAATAATCCTCTAGAAACAACGCCTTGGTCCCGGTCATGTCGGAGCGGAAGCCGCCGAGGAAGACGATGCCGGGAGCCGCCCCCTCCAGCCGGTGGTAGGCGATTGTCGCGTCCCTGGGGCGTGCTAGACTCGCGGCGCCGGCGTTGGGCAGCTTTGCAGTCTCGGGCGTTGGCATGGAAAAGCGCCATGGCAAGCGGAATGGCACGCGAGGATAGCATCCCATTCGGGCGTCGAGAAACCCGTCCGCCGGCGGTCCTGCAAGTCATCCCGAGTCTCGTCTCGGGCGGGGTCGAGCGCGGCACGGTTGAGGTCGCGGCAGCGCTCACCGCCGCCGGGTGGACCGCGATCGTCGCCTCGTCCGGCGGGCCGATGGAACGCGAGCTGGCGCGCGCCGGCGTCGAGCACATCCATCTGCCGCTTGCCTCGAAAAACCCGCTGACGATCCGCCGCAACGCCGGCGCGCTGGCCAGCATTATCCGCGAGCGCAGGATCGACATCGTCCATGCCAGAAGTCGCGCACCGGCGTGGAGCGCATGGAAGGCGGCGAGGAAAACGCGGCGGCGCTTTGTCACGACGTTCCACAACGCCTACGACACCGGCGCGCCGTTCAAGCATTGGTACAATTCGGTGATGGCGCGCGGCGAGCGGGTCATCGCGATCTCGGATTTTGTCGCCGCCCATGCGGCGAGCGAATATGGCATCGGCGCCGATCGGCTGCGCACGATCCCGCGCGGCGTCGACCTTAAGCTGTTCGATGCCAATCGGGTCAACGGCGACCGGGTCGCCGATCTTGCCGCCAAATGGCGCGTCCCCGACGGGTTTGCGGTGGTCATGCTGCCCGGCCGGCTGACGCGGTGGAAGGGCGGGCTCGACTTTATCGAGGCAATCGCCCAGCTCGGCCGGCGCGACCTGTGCTGCCTGCTGGTCGGCGCCGAGCAACGTGCCGGGTTCCGCCGCGAGCTCGAGGCGGCGATCGAGCGCCACGGGCTGATTGGCCAGTTCCGCATCGTCGAGGATTGCCGCGATATCGCCGCCGCCTATGTGCTCGCAGATGTCGTGGTCTCGGCCTCGACCGACCCCGAAGGGTTTGGCCGCACGATCGTCGAGGCGCAGGCGATGGGCCGACCGGTGATCGCGACCGACCACGGCGGCGCGCGCGAGACCGTCATCCCCGGCAGCACCGGCTGGCTGGTGCCGCCGGGCGACACGCTGTCGCTCGCCGCGGCGATCGGCGAGGCGCTGGCGCTCGACCCCGTATCGCGCCAGGCGCTCGCCTGGCGCGCCCGGGCCCATATCGCCGCCGGCTTCACGCGCGAGGCGATGTGCGCGCGCACGATCGAAATTTACGAGGAACTGCTGTTCCCCGAGGCGCAGCCAGTGGCGGTGCCGCACGAGCCAGTAGCGATTCCGGCGTAGGTTTCCCGGCTCTGAGCGCCGATAGCGACCCCAAGAAAATCCTCGTCATCAAGCTGGGCGCGCTCGGCGATTTCGTCCAGGCGATGGGCGCCGCGGCGGCGATCCGCGCGTTTCATCGCGATGCCGAGATCACGCTGCTGACGACCCGGCCCTACGCCGAGTTCGCGCGCCAGGCGCCCTATTTCGACAAAATCTGGATCGATGACCGCCCCGGTTGGAGCAATCCGATCGGGGTTTTCCGGCTCGTGCGGCGGCTGCGCGCCGGCCGCTTCGACCGGGTCTACGACCTGCAGACGCGGCTGCGCACCAACCTCTATTTCCGGCTGATGCGCCCAGGGCGGCGCCTCGAATGGTCGGGAATTGCGCCTGGCGCCTCGCATCCGCACGACAATCCGCGGCGCACCAAAATGCACACGCTCGACCGCGAGGCAGACCAGCTCCTCTGCGCCGGCATATCCGGCCCGGTCCCGCCGCCGGACTTGTCTTGGGCCGCCGCCGATGTCGGGCGCTTTATGCTGCCGCCCGAATATGTGCTGCTGATTCCCGGCGGCGCCATGCATCGGCCGGAAAAGCGCTGGCCGGTCGAGCGCTTCACCGAACTCGCGTCCCGCATCGCCGCGGCCGGAATGACGCCGGCGGTGATCGGCGGCCCCGACGAGCGCGACCTCGGCAGGGCGATCGCGTCCGCCGCTCCAAACACGCGCGACCTGACCGGCGTAACCGGGTTCGCCGATATTGTCGCGCTCGGTCGCGGCGCGAAACGCGCGATCGGCAATGATACCGGTCCGATGCACCTCGCGGTTGCCGGCGGCGCCCCGGCGACGGTGCTTTATTCGTCGGCCTCGGATCCGGCGCTGACCGCGCCGCGCGGCGCCGATGTCGTGATCCTTCGGGTCGACAATCTCGCGGACCTCTCGGTAAATGAGGTGGCCCGCACCCTGGGCTTACTTGACGCGGCATGAGCGGATGGCGATATTCCGGCCATGAGCTTGGGTTGCCGGACCACGACTACCACCACCACCACTCCGCAGGGCGGGGTGTCGGGAGGTTGCGTCCGCTGATCCAGCAGCAAGGCTCGAAACCGAACGACCCCGCCGGCCAACGGACGGGGTTTTTTCGTCACCATCCGCCTCGTCCCAGCGCCGCCTCAAGACGGAGCGCAAGATGATGAGTGCGATCGCAATCACGTTACCCGACGGCAGCAAGCGCAATTACCCGGCGCCGCTGACCGGCGCCGAATTGGCGGCGTCGATCGGCCCCGGACTCGCCAAGGCAGCGATCGCGTTGAAGCTCGACGGGCGCCCGCGCGACCTCGCGACCGTGATCGACCATGACGCCGCCGCCGCGATCATCACCCGCGACCAGCCCGACGGGCTCGAAATCCTGCGCCACGACGCCGCGCATGTGATGGCCGAGGCGGTCAAGGAACTCTACCCAGAGACCCAGGTCACCTTCGGCCCGGCGACCGAAAACGGCTTCTATTACGATTTCGCCCGCGACACACCGTTCACCCCCGAAGACCTCGAAAGGATCGAGGCGCGGATGCGCGACATCGTCAAGCGCAACGAGAAGATCACCCGCGAGGAATGGGAGCGTGACAAGGCGGTCGCGTTCTTCGACAGCATCGCCGAGCGCTACAAGGCGGAGTGGATCAAGGAGATCCCAGCCGCCGAGGCGATCAGCCTCTATCGCCAAGGCGATTTCGTCGATCTCTGCGTCGGGCCGCATTTGCCCTCGACCGGACATCTCGGCCAGGCGTTCAAGCTGATGAGCGTCGCCGGCGCCTATTGGCGGGGCGACGCGAAGAATGCTCAGCTCCAGCGCATCCACGGCACCGCCTGGGCGAACCAGAAGGAGCTTGACCAATATCTGTTCCGCCTCGAGGAGGCCGAGCGGCGCGACCACCGCCGCCTCGGGCCGCAGCTCGGTCTGTTCCATCTTGGCGAGGAGGCGGTCGGCAGCATCTTCTGGCATCCGAAGGGCTGGACGCTGTTCCGCGTCATCGAGGCCTACATGCGCGGCCGGCTGGAGCGCGCCGGTTATCAAGAGGTAAAGGGCCCCCAGCTCCTCGACCGCTCTCTGTGGGAAGCGACCGGCCATTGGGACAATTTCCGCGAGAATATGTTTATCGCAGAGAGCCGCGACAATCGGGTGCTGGCGGTCAAGCCGATGAACTGTCCGGGGCACGTGTTGATCTTCCGCAACCGCCTGCGGAGCTATCGCGAATTGCCGCTGCGCCTCGCTGAATTTGGCAGCTGCACGCGCAACGAGCCGTCGGGCGCATTGCACGGGATCATGCGGGTGCGCGCCTTCACTCAGGACGACGCGCATATCTTTTGCACCGAAGACCAGATCACCGGCGAGTCGATCGAGTTCTGTCGGCTGCTGCTGTCGATCTACCGCGATTTCGGCTTCGACGACGTGGCGATCAAGTTCTCCACGCGGCCGGAGCAGCGGATCGGCAGCGAAGAGACCTGGGACCGCGCTGAAAAAAGTCTCAGCGATGCAGTCAACGCAGCCGGGCTTGAGTTCACGCTCGCGCCCGGCGAGGGCGCCTTCTACGGGCCGAAGCTCGAATTCCACCTGCGCGACGCGCTGGGCCGCGAGTGGCAATGCGGCACCTTGCAGCTCGATTTCATGATGCCCGAGCGATTGGGGGCCTCCTATGTCGGCGAGGATGGCGGGCGCCACGTCCCGGTCATGCTGCACCGGGCGATATTGGGCTCGATGGAGCGCTTTATCGGCATTCTGATCGAGCATTACGCCGGCCGGTTCCCCTTATGGCTGGCGCCGGTGCAGGCCGTCGTCACCACGATCACCGAGGAGGCCAACGCCTACGCCGCCGAGGTCGCCAAGGCCTGCTCCGACGCCGGATTGCGGGTGATCCTCGACACCGGCAACGAGACGATCAACTACAAGGTCCGCGAGCATAGCCTCGCGCTGGTGCCCGTCATGCTCGTCGTCGGCCGGCGCGAAGCGGAAAACCGTGCGGTATCGCTGCGCAGGCTCGGCGGCAATGCGCAACAAGCGCTTGCGCTCGCTGAAGCGGTTGATAGATTAAAAGTAGAGGCAGCGGCTCCGGCCGCGTCTTGACGGTTTGAGCAAAGATCGAGCCGTTTTGGATCGATAATCAAAGGAGAAGGTAAATAGCCAGACCACCCTTTAACACCGCCCCGACCCGCGAGGGACCGCGGATCAATGGCGAAATCTCGGTCACACAAATTCGCCTTGTCGACGAACACGGCGAAATGGTGGGAGTCGTCAGCCGCAACGAAGGGCTCGACTTGGCCGCGGAAGCCGGCCTCGATCTCGTCGAGATCGCGCCCAACGCCGACCCGCCGGTCTGCAAGATCCTCGATTTCGGCAAATACAAATACGAGGAACAAAAGAAAAAGAACGAGGCGAAGAAAAAGCAGAAGGTCATCGAGGTCAAGGAGATCAAGCTGCGCCCGTCGATCGACGACCACGATTACGACGTCAAGATGCGCAGCGTCACCAAATTCATCGGCGAAGGCGACAAGGTCAAGGTCACCATGCGGTTCCGCGGGCGCGAGTTGGCGCACCAGGAAATCGGCATGAACGTCTTGATGCGGGTCAAGGACGACCTCGACACGATCGCCAAGGTCGAGCAGTTCCCGCGCATGGAAGGCCGCCAGCTGACGATGGTGGTATCGCCGAAGTGACGCTTTAAGCCGTCCCCGGCCTCCTGTCGGCCCAGGGCGCGGCCATCTCGTAGAGCGCGGCGGAGCGCAGCAATTGTGCGTCGCCCAAATGCGGCCCGACAAGCTGCAACCCGATCGGCAGCCCGTCGCCGCCGAAGCCGCACGGCAACGTCACCGCCGGACTCCCCGACAGGTTGAACGGCAAGGTGTAGGGATACCACGACTTCCGCACCGTATCGGCGATCTCGCCGTCGATCTCGATCGGCGCGAAGAAATCATGGCCGATCGGCAGCGCGGTGCGCGACAGGGTCGGCGTCGCCACCAGATCGCAGGTCGAAAACCAGCCCTCGATCTGGCGGAACACCCGCGTGCGCTCGAACATCGCCTCCTGCAAGGCGACGGCGCTGTGCGCGGCGCCGGTATCCATCTGGCGAATGAGCGTGTCGCTCATCCGGTTGCCGAATTGCGCGACGTAGCGGCGGAACCGCGCGTTCCAGAATGATTGGGTCAACACCAGCCAGATCGGCTCGGTCGTCTGAAAATCGTCCGCGACAGGCTCGACGACCGCGCCGAGTTCTTCCAAGACCACAAGCGCCGCCTCGCACGCGGCGCGCACCTCCGAGGACAGCCTGTCGTTGCCGAGAAACGGCCGCCAGGCGATGCGGACGCCGCCGAGATCGCCTTCGGGCCGCGCCGCAGCGACAAAATCGGGGGTCGGAAGGCCGAGGGAATGCGGGTCGCACCGGTCGGGCCCGGCCATCGCCTCCAGCATCAGCCCGGTGTCCATCACGGTGTGGGTCATCGGCGTGATGTGCGACTGGTTGCCGAACCCGTCCGGGGTCAAATCGTGCGGCACCAGGCCGAGCGTCTGCTTGAACCCGACGACGCCGCAGCACGCCGCGGGGATGCGGCTTGACCCGCCGCCATCGGTGCCGATGCCGATCGCCACCAGCCCCGCCGCGACCGAAGCCGCGGCGCCGCCGCTCGACCCGCCGCAGGTGCGGCTCAGATCCCACGGGTTGGCGGTGCGGCCGAAGAGCGGCGCCTCGGTGAAGCATTTGTGGCCGAATTCGGGGGTCGTGGTCTTGCCGACCAGAATCGCGCCGGCCGCCTTCAGCCGCGCGACCGACGGCGAATCCGCCGCCGGTACGTTGTCGGCGAGCGCGACCGAGCCGAACGTCGTGCGCACTCCGGCGGTGTTGACCAGATCCTTGGCCGCGAACGGCACACCGTGCAGCGGCGGCAGCGAGTCGCCGAGCATGACCACCGCCTCCGCCTCCCGGGCCGCGGCGCGCGCCGCCTCGGCGCAGACCGTGATGAAGGCGTTGAGCGAGGGCTGCGACGCTTCGATGCGCGCCAGCGTGTCCTCGACCAACTCGACCGGCGAAATCCCCTTTTTGGCGACGAGATCGGCAAGCTCGGCGGCCGAGGCGAAGGTAGGCCCGGGCATGTGCTGCTCCCTCCCGCATGCTGTATCATGATTAAACCTGAGCCAGACTGCCACAATCCGTGAAAATCCGGCACATTTGATGACGCCAAACGGTGGGCTGGGCACGCCCGAGGCGCGATGCACGAGGCGCACTCGATCCCCCAATACCTCGACAAGGATCCGGCCCGGTCTCCAGCATCTGCTGAGTCGAACGCGCCGTTGCGGTACAAGGAGGCGTCCGCGCCTCGTAGATCGGAACCGCCATGCGTCGTTTCCTTATCGGCCTCTTCGCCACGATCGGCGTCATTTGCTTTATCGGCATCATCGCGATCGTCGGGCTCTCGGTCGTGGCGGTGAAGTTCGCCGGCACGACGGCGCAGCTTCCCGGCACCATCGTGTTGACCGCCGACCTGACCGGCGGCCTCGTCGATAGCGCCGAGCCCGGCCCACTGTCGCGCTTCGCCTATGGACAGAAGACGACGCTGCGCGATTTCGTCGACGCGCTGGAGCGCGCCGGCGACGACCCGCGGGTCAAGAGCCTTTTCATCCAGCTCGGCGACGATTCGCTGGCGCTCGCCAAGACCCAGCAGGTGCGCGACGCGATCGCCGGGTTCCGCGCCAAGGGCAAGTTCGCGGTCGCCTATGCCGACACGTTCGGCGAGGGCGGGCCGGGCACGCGGCCCTATTACCTCGCCACCGCATGCGACGAAATCTGGCTGCAGCCGCTCGGCGAAGTCGGCCTGACCGGGCTGCGCAGCGAGACGCCGTTTCTCAAGGGCCTCCTCGACAAGCTCGGGATCGCCACCGATTTCGAGCATCGCGAGGAATACAAGACGGCGATGAACAGCCTGACCGAAACCCGCATGACCGGGCCGCAGCGCGAGGAGGTCGAGACGCTCCTGACCTCGATGTCCGGCCAGATCGACCGCGGCATTGCCGCAGCGCGCAAGCTGTCGGAGGCCGAGGTCGAACGGCTCGTCGACAGCGCGCCGATCGCGGCCGAGGCGGCGAAGACCGCGGGGCTGATCGACCGCATCGCCTATCGCGACGAGGCGATGGCGCGGGCGCAGCAGCGCGCCGGGACCGGCGCCAAGTCCGAGACCTTGTCGCGCTACCTCGCCGCCGCCGGGCGGCCGCACCGGAGCGGCACAAAGATCGCCCTGATCTATGGCACCGGCCTCATCACCCGCGCCGGCAGCGATGCCGCCGCGCTCGCCGAGGACACGCAGTTCACCGCGCGGGCGCTCGCCCGCGCCTTTGCCGCGGCCGAGCGCGACACGGATGTGCGCGCGATCGTTTTCCGCATCGACAGCCCGGGCGGCTCGGCGATCGCCTCGGAGACGATCTGGCGCGAGGTGGCGCGGGCGCATGAGCGCGGCAAGCCGGTCATCGTCTCGATGGGTGACCTTGCCGCGTCGGGCGGGTATTACGTCGCCGCGCCGGCCGACAAGATCGTCGCCGAGCCGGCGACCCTGACCGGGTCGATCGGCGTGCTCGGCGGCAAGATCATCCTCGGCGGGCTGATGGAAAAGCTCGGCGTTACCACCGATGGCGCGCAGCGCGGCGCCAATGCCGACATGTACAGCGCGATGCAGGATTTCTCACCGCAGGCGCGCCAACACTTTGTTGAGGAGCTGGACGATACCTATCGCGGCTTCAAGGACCATGTCGCCGCCGGGCGACATTTGAGCCCGGACGCGGTCGAGGCGGTCGCGAAGGGTCGGGTGTGGACCGGCGAGGACGCCAAGGCGAACGGGCTCGTCGATGCGCTGGGCGGTTACGACACGGCGCTGCAACTCGCGCGCGAGGCAGCGAAGCTGCCCGACGGCGCGCCGATCGACATCGTCGTCTACCCAAAAGAGCGCGGCCTCGCGGCGCTGCTGTTCGGCCGGCTGCTCGACCGCGACGACGATGACGGCAACACGGCGGCCAACGCGCTGCAGCGCAGCCTCGCCGCGTTCCGCGCGGTGGCGGAAGCGGTCGAGGCCTTCGCCGGGGATCCCGGCATCCTGCGCATGAGCCCGATCGGCGACATACGTTGAAATCCCGGCTTGCGCCGATCTGTCGGCTGACCGGCGTGATCGGGCGGCGCTATAATGCGCACCAGGGGTCGTGGCGCCGGCCCAGTTCGGCGAAGGGGGGCTCATGAGGTTTCGCTATCTGGCGCTGGCTGTGGCGCTGGCTCTGGGCGGATGCGGCTGGTTCGGGCACAAGGACGAGCCCCCGCCAGTGCCGGCCGGGCCGACGATGTCGTCCGACGAGATCCTCAAGAAGGATTGCTCGGACGAAAACTGGAAACAGCAGAATCTCGGCCTGTGGTATTCGGTCTGCCGCCAGCCGATGAAATGGTGAGGCGCGCCTAGCGCCGGGCAATCACCGGCAGCACCAGGTGCGACGGCCGCGCGGTATCGACAAAGATCGTCGTCACCGCACGGCGCGGCCGCTCCATCGACCCTTCGGGTTCGCCCGAATTCGGGTTGATATCGAAATGCGGGAAATTGCTGCCGGCGAGGTCGAGGCGCAGTCGGTGGCCGCGCTGGAACAGGTTGGCGCACGGGAACATCGCCACGGTTACCGCGTAGGGCCGTCCCGGCTGCAACAGGCTCGGCGCCTCCCACGAATCGCGGTAGCGCAGGCGCAGCAGCCCCTCGCTCAGGTTCATCGCGAACCCTTCCGGGTAATCCTCGCTCGGCGGGTAGAGATCGACGAGCTTGGCATGAACATCGCCATCGAGCCCATCGGTCGCGACCCATAGGCGAAGCTCGATCGGCCCGGCGATCTCGATGTCCTGCGGCAACGGCGGCGTCTGGAACACCAGCACGTCCGGCCGCTCGGCCAACGGGCGGTACGGCGGCCGCGATCCGAAATATTGCGGGCCGGTGCGCTGGTCATAGGCGCCGCTATACATCACCGGACCGCCCGAGCTCAGCGCGCCGCCGATCGTTGGCACCGGGTCGTGCGGATCGGCGGCAAAGTTGAGCGACGCGCTGCCTTCGCCCGGCGCGGCGACGAGCAGCGAGCGGCCGGGATGCAAATAGAAGCGGGTGAATTCGGTCTGCGGCAACGGCCACGAATCGGCAGCGCGCCAATGCCCGCCATGATCGAGCCGCCCGTCGGCGTTGCGCCGACCAACGCCATCTCCCATCCGGCCGCCGCCCATCACGAAGACCCGCACCGCCGGCTCTTGCGCGACGCCGTTGGCTTCGCCCTTGACCCAGCAGTCGAACCAGCGCCGCCGTATTGCGAAGAAATCCTCGCCGAGATTGCCGTCGAGCGTTGCTTCGCTGCCGAAATCGACATCGCCGGCATACGACAGCGAGCGGTCGCCATGCGTCCACGGCCCGAGGATCAGGCGAACCGGCCCGCGCTTCCTGCCGACAAGCCCGCTGTAATTCTCCATCGCGGTGCGAACATAGGGGTCGTACCAGCCGGACAAATGCACCATCGGCACATCGCTGTAGTGGTCGTAATAGCCCTCGGCATAGATCCCCGGCTGCTTCCAGAAATCGTCGAATTCGCCGTGCGACCATTGCTCGAACAGGTAATCCTCGTATTCGGGCGCAGCCTTCAGCGGCGAATCGCCGGGTCGCCACGGCATGCGCGCCATCCACCGCGCGATATCCTCGGCTTCGAGCGCCGCCTTGACTTGGGGGTCGCGGGCGTCGGCCAGCGCATTGCGATAGGCCCACGTCGCCTGCTTCAGATCGAACGCGCCGCCGTGGCGGATGCCGCTACGATAGGCGTTCGAGAAACCGCCGCAATCGAGGTATTGCGCGGCGAGCCCGGGCGGCGCCAGACAGCCCAGCGCCATCTGCGCGTGGGCCGCATAGCTGAGGCCCATCGTCGCGATGCGGCCGTTGCACCAGGACTGTGCGACCAGCCAGGCGAGCGTGTCGTAGCCGTCCGCGGCCTCGCTCAGATATTTCGTGAAGCCGCCTTCGGAGCGGTAGCGGCCCCGGCAATCCTGGTAGACGACGGCATAGCCGGCATCGACGAAATATTGCGCCACTGCCGGGCGCGAGCGCGGCGTTCCGTCGGTCGCGGTGATCTCCGACCGGCTCGGCGCCGCTTTGTCATAGGGGGTGCGCTCGACGATCGCCGGGAACGGCCCGGCGCCCTCGGGCCGGTAGATGTCGCTCGCCAGACGCACCCCGTCACGCGCCGCAATCATGACATCCCGCTCGACGATCATCCTGCCTCCGCCCGGCCCTAGTCGCGCCCTTCGCTTGCCCGCCGCCCGGGTTTCGGCTACATCCTCGGGCTCGTTCCGGCCGTGGCGACGGGCGCGTAGCTCAGCGGGAGAGCACTACGTTGACATCGTAGGGGTCACAGGTTCAATCCCTGTCGCGCCCACCATGCCATCGGGGTTTGGACACGCGATCGGGGCGAAGGGGGTACTGGAATGCGGCTCCCGGCAAAGGGGATCATGGCGGTGGTGCTGACGGCGATGCTGCCGGCCTGCGGCATCTTCCACCCTGTCGATCCCGAGGACGCGGCCGAGCGGGCGGTTGCCGGAGCGGCGCTGGGCACCGCGCTCGGTACCGGCCTCGGCGCGACCTTCGCGATCAATCCAGGGGTTGGCGCCATTATCGGCGCCGAGACTGGAGCCACGCTCGGCGCGGCCACCGGGGTCATCACCGCCGCGCCGGTGCCGGCCTACAAGCCCATTCCGGTGCCGACCGCGGCGGTCATCCCCGGCTTCTACGACGGCTGGCCGCCCGGCTACCACAAATCGCCGGGCAATTCCGAAACGCAGGAGCCGCCAGCCGGCTAGCGCCCGGCCGCGGCGTTTTGCGGCTCCGCCCGCCGCTTGGCGCCGCGGGATGTGGCGCCTATAAGCAGCGGCGATGCCGCTCTTCCTGATCCCGTTTCCGGCGATCGATCCGGTCGCGATCTCGCTTGGCCCGTTTGCGATCCGCTGGTACGCGCTCGCCTATATCGTCGGGCTCATCATCGGCTGGCGCTATTGCCTGTTGCTGGCGGATCGCCCGCCCAGGCTTGTGGCGCGCCGCGACATCGACGACTTCCTGGTCTGGGCGACGCTCGGCGTCGTTCTCGGCGGGCGCATTGGCTACGTGCTGTTCTACAATTTCGGCTACTACATCGACCATCCGCTGCAGGCGCTCTATCTGTGGCACGGCGGAATGTCGTTCCACGGCGGCGCGCTCGGCGTGACCCTGGCGATCGTGCTGTTCGCCCGGCAACGCAAATTGTCGATCTTCGCGCTCGCCGACATCGTGATCGAGGCGATCCCGATCGGCTTGTTCTTCGGCCGCATCGCCAATTTCATCAACGGCGAGCTCTACGGGCGGATCACCGATGTCGGGTGGGCGATGATCTTCCCCGGCGGCGCGATAAGCGTCGAGTCCGTGCCGCCGGGACTGCTCGGCTTGTGCCAAGCCGTGACCCTGGCTGACGGCAGCCCCGGCCTCAATTGCCCACGCCATCCGAGCGAACTTTACGAAGCGGCGTGCGAGGGTATCCTCCTCTTCCTGCTGCTGCTTTTTGCGGAGCATCGCGGCGTCCGCCGCCGGCCGGGAGTTGCGACCGGAGTCTTCCTTGTCGGCTATGCGGTAGCGCGAATGTCGGGCGAGTTGTTCCGCCAGCCCGACGCGCAACTCGGTTATCTGTTGTTCGGGACGACGATGGGCCAGCTGCTGTCGATCCCGGTGCTGATCGCCGGCCTCGTGATCATCTGGTGGGCAGCGCACCGGGCGCCCGCCGCGGCGGTACGGTGAGCGGACCGGACCTCACCGCGCGGCTCGTCCGCCACATCCGCGCGCACGGGCCGATGACGATCGCTGCCTACATGGCGATGGCGCTGCACGATCCGCAAGCCGGGTATTACGCGCGTCGCCAGCCGTTGGGCGCCGCCGGCGACTTCGTCACCGCGCCCGAGATCAGCCAGATCTTCGGCGAGGTGGTCGGTCTGAGCTGCGCCGATTTCTGGCGCAATATCGGTCGTCCCGACCCGGTCGTGCTCGCCGAGCTGGGGCCGGGACTTGGCACGCTGATGGCGGATTTCCTGTGCGCCGCCGCGGTCGTCCCCGGCTTTCGCGAGGCGGCGCGCTTGGTGCTGATCGAAGCGAGCCCGGTGTTGCGCAAAGAGCAGCGTCAACTTCTCGGTGCTTTCGATCCGCTCTGGGTGAGCGGGTTCGACGCGGTGCCTGACGGACCGCTGTTGCTTGTCGCCAACGAATTTCTCGACGCCCTGCCGATCCGGCAATTGGTGCGCGGCCGTCACCAGTGGCGCGAACGGCTCGTCGCGGCCGATACGAACGGCGGGCTGTGCCTGAGCGAGGGTCGGGAAAGCCCCGCCGTGACGCTGCTGGTTCCGCCGCAGCGGCGCGAGGCCCCGCCCGGCACGATTGTCGAAATCTGCCCGGCCGCTTCGGCGCTGGCGGCGGCGCTCGCCGAGCGGCTCACGCGACAGCCTGGCGCCGCGCTGTTCGTCGATTATGGCTACGCCGAGAGTGCGCCGGGCGCGACCCTCGCGGCGATCGACAGGCATCGCGCGGCCGGCGTGCTCGACCGGCCGGGCACGGCCGATCTCTCGGCGCATGTCGACTTCACCGCCTTCGCGGCGGCGGCGCGTGCCGGCGGCGCCGCGGTCCATGGTCCGGTGACGCAGCGCGATTTCCTGACCGCGCTCGGCGCCGAGACGCGGCTCGAGGTACTGTTGCGAAAAGCACGCCCCGCGCAGCGCGACCTGCTCGAAACCGGGCTGCGGCGCTTGATCGATCCCCAAGAGATGGGCACCCTGTTCAAGGCGGTAGCCGTGACCTCGCCGGGTCTGCCGGCACCGGCCGGCTTTGCGGGTTAGCGGCGAGGGGCACAACAACGATGCTGACGCTCGATGTGCTGGGCGGCAACGCCACGATCCGCCACGCCTTCTTCACCCGCGAGGGCGGCGTCAGCGATGGCATTTTCGCGTCGCTGAACTGCGGCTTCGGTTCGGGCGACGACCCGGACAAGGTCGCGCGCAACCGCGCCATCGCGATGGAGCGGCTGGGTCTTGGCGTCGATCGCCTGGTGACCTGCCATCAGGTGCACAGCGCCACCGTGGTCCCTGTCGCCGCACCCTGGCGGCGTGAAGATTCGCCCTCGGCCGACGCGATGGTGACGACCGAGCCGGGCATCGCGCTTGGCGTCCTGGCGGCGGATTGCGCACCGATTTTGTTCGCCGACACCGAGGCCGGGGTGATCGGCGCCGCGCATGGCGGCTGGCGCGGCGCGCTCGATGGCGTCGCCGAAGCGACCGTCGCCGCCATGGTCGCGCGCGGCGCCCGCGCCGCGCGTATCCGCGCCGCGATCGGCCCGTGCATCGGACAGGATTCCTACGAGGTCGGCCCCGAGTTTCCGCCCCGTTTCGCCGCGGTCGACGGCGACAGCGGCGCGTTCTTCACACCGGCACCACGGCAAGGACATTTCCGCTTCGATCTGGGCGGCTACATCGCGCACCGGCTCGCCCGGCTCGGGCTTGCCGCGATCGAGCGGGCGCCGTGCGATACCGCCGCGGATGTCGGCCAATTCTTCAGCTACCGGCGCGCTTGCCTCAGCGGCGAGCGCGATTACGGCCGCAGCCTCGCGGCGATCGCACTGACCGGCTAGGCGATGCCCTACCTGATCCTCTTCGGCGGCGTGTGCCTGCTGGGGCTGCTCGTCACCTGCGTGATGGTGCTGTGACGGCGCGGCGGCTGAGCGCGGCGCTGGCGGGGCTGGGGCTTGTCGCGACCGCCGCGTGCCAGCCGCTGCCCCACCCGTTCGCCTATGACCGCCCGCCGGCGGCGCTGATGGTGGTGCCCGACAGCATCGACATCGCGGTCGGCACGATCGAGGGCGAACCGCGCGCGACCGCGCAGGCGTTGAGCGGCGCGGTCGCGAGCGAGCTGTTGCGGCACAACATCGCCGCGTCCGCGACGACGACGAGCCATACCAGCTATGTGCTCGACGGGCGCATCGAGGAGAGCCCGCCGCAAGCCGGTCAGGCGACGGTCACCGTGTACTGGCGGCTGCGCGACGCCGCCGGCCACGTCCTCGACGAGCACAGCAATCACCTCGCGGCCGCCGCGCGGGAATGGCAGGACGGCGCCGAAGCGAAAGTCACCCAGCTCGCCGCGGCGAGCGCCGAAGTGCTGGCGTCGCTGGTGACCGAGGCGACGCCGAAAGAGCAGCCGGGGAGCGGGCGGGTCCGCGTCGCGGTCCGCAAGATCGGCGGCGCGCCGGGTGACGGCAATGCCTCGCTGGCGAACTCGATGGCCGCCGTGTTGAAACACGCCGATGTCGATATCGTCGATGCGGCGAACGGCAAACCCGATCTCGATGTCGATGCCGACATTACGGTCGAGCCGAAGGCGAACCAGCAGCACGTCAAGATCGTGTGGCACGTATCGCGCGCCAACGGCGGCGAGGTCGGCACCGTAGCGCAGGAAAATGACCTGCCGCACGGAAGGCTGGACGGGCCGTGGGGCGATATCGCCTACAATGTCGCGATCGCCGCCGGCGCTGGGATCATGCGGCTGGTCGATCGCGGTGCGCCGCCGATAAAGCTGGGCGCCACGGCGACCGCCGCGGCGACACCACCGCCGTCGCCGGCGCCCCCGACCTCGCCGCTCGCGGCCGGTTCGCCCGCGCCAGGCGGCAGCCCGCCGCCGCTCGCGCCGGGCAACATCGCCTCGCCCGCGGTCAACCTGCCGCCGGTCGACGTCACGCCATCGGCGCCGGATCGACCCGCCGACGTGCCGGTGCTGCTGCCTTATCGCGGCGTGTATTTGCCGCGGTAAGCTGGGATCGAGGAGCAATTGAGGAGGAAGTTGCGATGGCGCATGTGACCACCGATGACGGCGTCAAGCTCTACTATGAGGAAACCGGCAGCGGAAACCCGGTCGTCTTCGTCCATGAATTCGCCGGCGATTTGCGCAGCTACGAGCCGCAGGTGCGCTATTTCTCGCGGCGCTATCGCTGCATCGTCTACAACGCGCGCGGCTATCCGCCCTCGGACGTGCCCGACAATTTCGAGCGCTATTCACAGGAACGCGCGCGCGACGACATCCGCGCGGTGCTCGATGGGCTCAAGATCGAAAAGGCGCACATCGTCGGCATTTCGATGGGCGGGTTCGCGGTTCTGCATTTCGGCTTTCACTATCCCGAGCGCGCGCTGTCGCTGGTCGTCGCCGGCTGCGGCTATGGCGCCGAGCCCGGCAAACGCCAGCAATTCCATGACGAGACCAGCCGCACCGCGGCGCAGATCGCCGAGAAGGGCATGGCCGAGGTCGCCAAGACCTACGGCGCGGGGCCGACCCGCGTGCAGTATCGCAACAAGGATCCGCGCGGCTACGCCGAGTTCATGGCGCAACTCGCCGAGCACTCGACGGAGGGTTCGGCCAATACGATGCGCGGCGTCCAGGCCCGGCGGCCGTCGCTGTGGGACCTCGTCGACCAAATGAAGGCGCTCGACGTGCCAACCCTGGTCGCGACCGGCGACGAAGACGACCCGTGCCTCGAACCCGGCCTGTTGATGAAGCGGCATATCAAGAGCGCGGCGCTCGTCGTGCTGCCCAATACCGGCCACGCGCTCAACCTCGAGGAGCCCGACTTGTTCAACCGGCTATGCGACGAATTCTTCCACCAGGTCGAGAGCGGCCGCTGGCCGCGCCGTGACCCGCGCGCGGTGGTGGGCTCGATATTGGGGATGTGAGGCCGCTCGCATTTCTGCGCACCATCCCGGCTTTCACCGGGATGGTGTCGTAGCTACTCCACCGGTACGAAGATGCAGTTGCGGATTTTCTTGTCGACCGCCTGCGACAAATGCCCCTTGCCGGTGGTGTCCTCGACGAGGATCACCTCGCCCGCCGCGATGATGCGGGCTTCGCCATCGCTCGCGGTGATCTTCACCCCGGCGTCGAGATTGATGATGTATTGCCGGCGGGGCGCCGGGTGCCAGTCGAGGTCGTAATCGGGCTGCACCTCGCGGAAGATGATGCCGGTCGCGGGGAGCCGCTTCGACAATTTGCCGGCGCGGCCCTCCTCGGCCCATTCAATCTCGATGTCGCGGAAATGCGACTGGCCGCTCGCGTCGGTATAAAGGTTGTGAACCCGCATCTGGCTACCCTCCCGGTGGTCTGAGCGCGCCATACTAGCGGGCCCACGCGGGGCCGCGCCAGATCGTGTTAGTTGGCGCCGCCCTGCGCCCAGTAGCCCCGCGAGCCGTAATAGTTGTAGTAGTAGGGCCGCGGCGCGTAGTAGGCGGGCCCGTAACCGTAATAGCGGCGCGGCCTGTAATACCCCGGCCCGTAATACCCCGGCCCGCCGACCACCGCGAGCGGCGCTGTCGCGACCGCGGCGGCGCCGGCAACAGCCGCGCCCGCCACGACAAACGGCAGAGCGAAAATTCCCGGGCCGCAATGCCATCGCCAACAGCCCGCCGACGCTTCGGAAAGCGGCAGCAGCGAAGCGGCGCCGACAAGCAAGGCCAAAGCCGCACCACGCGTATAGGTCATCGCCAAGTCTCCTGTGGGGGAAAGAGCGGGCTGTCTGCTAACGTGAACCGCACCACGATAATTCCGCCCCAGACGTAACGCAACAGCATCGTATAGTTACTCACGGGCAGGCTATAGCAATTTACGCGCAAACCGCCGCTTGCGTGCCCGGCCGCGCTCATGCTGAGGTTGGGACAGCGAGCTCGGCGCGCGCTGGACGCGCCGGCATAGGAGAAACGACGATGGAATTCGGCACCTTCATGGAATTTCCGCCGCTCGGCCAGGCGGGCGAGGACGCCGCGTTCGACCAGGCCTTGGGCGAGGTCGCGGCGGCCGATCGCTGGGGCCTCGATGCGGTGTGGCTCGCCGAGCTGCACGGCGCGCCCGAACGCTCGGTGCTGTCGGCGCCGATGATGGTGGCGAGCGCGATCGCTTCCAGCACCGAGCGGGTCAGGATCGGCCTTGCCGTGCAGGTATTGCCGCTGTCGCATCCTTTGCGCCTCGCGGAAGAGGCGGCGACCGTCGACCAGATCAGCCATGGCCGCCTGATCTACGGCATCGGCCGCAGCGGCGTCGTGCGCACTTACGAGGAATACGGCATCTCCTATGCCGAAAGCCGCGAGCGCTTTGCCGAGACGCTCGAGATCATGCGGCTCGCCTGGACCGAGCCTCATTTCTCCTATCAGGGCAAATATCACAGCTTCGACAATGTCTCCTTGTCGCCGAGGCCGTACCAGAAGCCCTACCCCGAGCTGCGCATGGCCGGCGCGACGCCAGAAACCTTTCCGGCGATCGGCAAGCTCGGCTTCCCGGTCTTTGTCGCGGTGCGCCAGGGGCCGTTCAAGCAGTTGGTGCACTATATCGAGGCCTATCGCGAGGCCTACCAGGCGGCCGGCCATCCGGGACGCGGCCAGGTCTATCTGCGCGTGCCGGCCTATATCGCCGACACCGAGGCACGCGCCCGCGCCGAACTTGAGCACAGTCTGATGAACTTCTTCCGCTATCAGGCCGAATTGGGCCGCGACTCGGCGCGCCGCGCCGGCGGCGAGATCGCGGTGCAGCGCATGCAGCGTGTCGAGCGCCTGGAAGCGCTGACCTTCGACGAGGCGCTCGCGACGCAAGTCATCTGCGGCACCCCCGACAGCTTCACCGCGCGGCTCCGCGAGGTCGAGGAGGAATTGGGCCTCGACGGCATCCTCGCCGAATTGAATTGCGGGGGCCACATCCCGCATGACGGCGTGCTACGCGCGCTCCAGCTGCTATGCGAGGAGGTCAAGCCGCGGTTTCATTGATATGATCGTGCAAGCGGATCGGCGAGGTAGCAATGGCAGCGGCTGACGGCGGAGCGATTCATCCGGTATCGGCGCGGCAATGGCCGGCGGCCGGGCCGTCCCGCATCCCGAACTGGGTTTACACCGACCCCGACATCTTCGCGCGCGAGCAGGAACGCATCTTCCAGGGACCGAACTGGCTTTACGTCTGTCTCGACGCCGAGATCCCCAACCCGGGCGACTTTACCCGCAGCAAGCTCGGCGCCCGCGAGGTCGTCGCGGTGCGCGGCATGGATGGCCAGGTCCGCGTTCTGATCAACCGCTGCGCCCATCGCAGCATGCAATTTTGTAGTGCCAATCGCGGCACGGCGACGGAATTCACCTGCCCCTACCACCAATGGACCTACGACCTCGACGGCAACCTGCTCGGTCTGCCGTTCCGCCGCGGGCTGCGCGGCCTGGGCGGCATGCCCGAGGATTTCCGCACCGAGGATCATGCGCTGGAGCGCCTCGCCGTCGTCTCGCGCCATGGCGTCGTTTTCGCCAGCTTCGCCCAGCCCAACCAGACGCTGGAGGAATATCTCGGGCCGACGATGCTCGGCTGGTTCGACCGCGTGTTCAGCGGCCGCGCGCTGAAAGTGCTCGGCTACCAGCGGCAGCGCCTGCCGAGCAACTGGAAGCTGATGTTCGAGAACATCAAGGACCCCTACCACGCCAGCCTCCTGCATGTGTTCCTGGTGACCTTCGGCCTCTTCCGGATGGACCAGCAATCCGCCGTCGAGATGGACGACACCGGCCGCCACGCCGTCTTGGTCGGCCGCCGCGGCGAGCAGAAAGCGAATGAGGCGACCGCGCAGATGCGCGCCTTTCACGAAAATCTGCGCCTCGCCGACCCGCGGCTTATCGACCCGGTGCGCGAGTTCCCCGGCGAGGCTACAGTCGTCATGCAGACCCTGTGGCCGAATCTGATCGTGCAGCAGCAATCGAACGGGCTGGCGATGCGCCAGATCGTGCCGCTCGACGCGGAAAATTTCGACCTCGTATGGACCCATTTCGGTTATGCCGACGATCCGCCGGAAATGACCGAGCGGCGCCTGCGCCAGGCCAATCTGTTCGGCCCGGCGGGGTTTGTCTCGGCCGATGACGGCGAGGCGATGATCCTGTCGCAGCTGGGAATCGCCGGCAACGAGGCCGCCGAGGGCCTGGTCGAGATGGGTGGGCGCGAGGTCGCCGACGTCCCGCATACGGTGACCGAGACCGCCATCCGCGGTTTTTATCGGCATTACCGCGCGGTAATGGGGCTCTAGGCTCTCGTGATCGCGGCGGCGCCGGGTCTGCGCGCGTCGGCGGCGCTGCGCGCGCGCCTCGCCGACCTCTACGGCGCCTATGACGAGGCGCTCGGCGAAGGCCAATACGAACGCTGGCCCGATTTCTTCACCGAGGCTTGCATCTATAAGATCACCTCGCGCGAGAATTACGAAGCGGGTCTGCCGATCGGCCTGATCTACGCCGAGAGCCGGGCCATGCTGGCCGATCGGGTCGCGGCGTTGCGCAAGACCGTGCTCTACGCGCCGCGCCTGATGCGCAACCTGACCGCCGGCATCGTGCTGCGCTCGATCGACGCCGACGGCATGCGCCTCTCGGCCAGTTTCGCGGTGTTCCAGACCATGCTCAACGACCCGTCGACCGTGTTCCTCGTCGGCCGCTATTACGACCGCGTCGTCGACGACAATGGCGCATTGCGCTTTGCCGAGCGCATTTGCGTCACCGATTCGACCTTGGTGCCGACCTCGCTGATCTTTCCGCTCTGACGTTATGTCCCCTTAGGGCATTCAAGAGCGCCGCGGCCGGTGCTACATAACACCCAGCATTTGGAGGCCAATGCCATGGACCAAAAGATCGACGACAAGACCCGCACCGAACTCGAAGCCGCGACCTTTCGCGCCCTCGTCGCGCATCTGCGCGAGCGCACCGATGTGCAGAACATCGACCTGATGAACCTCGCCGGGTTCTGCCGCAACTGCCTGTCGAAATGGTATCGCGCGGCCGCAGAGGACAAGGGGGTCGAGCTCAGCGACCCGCAGGCGCGCGAGATCGTCTACGGCATGCCCTACGACGAATGGCGCAAGCAGCACCAGAAAGAGGCGAGCGCCGAGCAGAAGGCCGCCTTCGCCGCGCAACAGCACCAGCACTGAGACGCGCATGCCCGATATTGGGGGGATCGCCGGCGACCGGCTGAAGAGCTTTATCGAGCGCATCGAGCGTCTGGAAGAAGAACGCCGGACGCTCGGCGCCGATATCAAGGAGGTCTACGCCGAGGCCAAGGGAACCGGTTTCGACACCAAGATCATGCGCCAGGTGATCCGCCTGCGCCGCATGGACAAGGATGACCTCGACGAGCAGGAGACGCTGCTCGACGTCTACCGGCGCGCCCTCGGCATGCTCCCGGCGGAAAGCGAAGCGGCGGAGTAGCTACTTGGCAGCTTCGCTTCCGACCACGAGGCGCCGACCCAACACGGTGAGAGCCGCTTCAATCTGCTCCAACCGCGAAGCATGCCGTCCGTCGAACAGCCGAGTCACTTGTGACGGCTGCCAACCGAGCCTCGCGGCCAATGCCGATTTGCTGAGCCCCGCCGCGCGCATCGCGCGATAGGCTTCGAGCTTGGCCGCGGTCAGCGCCGGCAGGGTGACGAGCGGGCGACCTCGAACCGGCGGATGTTGCGGAATTTCATCGCCGTGCGCCATCAGGCCGAGAACAATTTCTTCGAGCAGATCTTCGGCCTGAAGCAAGGCCTCTTCGCGCGTCTTTCCGAACGAAACGCCGGGCAGATTGGGAAATGTCACGGTAAAACCGCCTTCCGGCTCCGGAGAAAGGTCTACAGGCCAGGCCGATGTGTCTCCGCGTCGCCGCATTCGTTCTCCTTCAGGTCCCGGGGTCGCAAGCCGAGCTGGCGTAGAATTGCCCGTAACGTTCCGGGTGGTAGCTCGCCGCTGCCCGTCGGAACGAATGTCAGTTTCCCTCCCAGCCTCACAGCGACATGCCCGCCCTTTCCCCGGCTCGCATCAATCGTCGCGTTGAGCCGACGCAGCGCACGGAGCAACTTCCGGCTCGTCATGTAGAGGCTTATACACTTATGTAAAGTCGTTCGATCCGAAAATTTCGAGAATGACTACTCCGCCGCCTTGCCCGGCGCGTGAGAGTGTCGGCGCAGCGAGGCGACGAGCGCGTCGGCCTCCGCGTCGGTCACATCGAAGCGGCAGACAAAGCGGGCGAGGGTCGCGCTGCGCCGGTAGAACTGGAACCCGTCGGCTTCGAGCGCGTCCATCGCGCCAGCCGGCAGTTCGAGAAAGATCTCGTTGGCCTCGACCGGCGCCACCAGCTGCAGCCCGGCGACTCCGTCGATCCCCGCCGCGATGCGCGCCGCCGCCCGGTTGGACGCCGCGGCGAGGCGCAGCCACAGGCCGTTTTCGATGTAAGCCATCAGCTGCGCCGAGGCGAAGCGCATCTTCGACCATACCTGGCCAGCGCGGCGCAGCTGCACGGCGAGCCCGTCAGCCAGTTCGGGCGAGAACACGACGATCGCGTCGCACAGCGCGCCGCCATTCTTGGTCGCGCCGAACGACAAGATGTCGATGCCCGAGCGCCAGGCGAGGTCGGCCGGGCTGCACTGCAGCCGCGCCAGCGCATTGGCGAAGCGCGCCCCGTCCATGTGCAGCTTCAGGCCACGCGATTTGGCGATTTCGGCAACCGCGCGCACCTCGTCGAGCCGGTAGACCGCGCCGAGATCACTCGCCTGGGTCAGGCTGACCGCGGCCGGAAGCCCGCGATGCAGCTGCCCCGGCGGAAAACCAGCGAGCGTCTGCGCCAGCGCGTCGGCGTCGATCTTGCCGTGCTCCCCGGCGACCGGCGCGAGCTTCAACCCGCCGCCGAAAAACCCCGCGGCATTGGCTTCGGCGGTGTTGATGTGCGCCGCCGCGCTGCAAAATACCAGGCCCCAGGACGGCGCCGTCGCGGCCAGCGCCAGCGCGTTCGCCGCGGTGCCCGTCGCGACCGGAAACACCCGCGCCGTGGTCTCGAACAGCTCGGAAAACCGTTCCTGCAGCCGCGCCGTCCACTCGTCGGCGCCATAGCCGAGCGCGGTGCCGCTATTGGCGCGCACCAGCGCATCGAGGATTTCGGGCGCGGCGCACCCGGTGTTGTCGCTGCGAAAATCGATCATCGAGGCACCCGCCAGATTGCCGGAGCTACGCCCCTCCGCGGGCGGCGGCGAGGTGCGGGCGATTATGCGTCGGATGCGGCGGATGCACCATGATCACCGTGGCGACATGCCAGCGGCGCGGCGGCGGCGCGACCAGCGCCACCACCTTCTTCGTCGCGATGCGGGCAAGCACAACGGGCGGAGGCGCCGGCTTGCTCAGCGGCACCTCGACGACGCGCGGGTCCATCACCGGGGCTGCGGCCGCCTCCGCGACAAACCCGCTGCCGCCATCGCCGATCGGCGCGATGCCCAACCCGCCAGGAATGACCGGCGCATTGTCGAGCCGCCATTCGGGCAGATCGAGCAGCGACGCCGCGACCGGCTGTCCGCCGGCAAACACCGCGCGCGGCACGACGCTCGCGGAACGGCGGTTGCGGAAATGCGTGTCGCTGTCGTCGCTCGGCGCGAGCGGCAACCACGCCACGGCCGCGCCGTCATTTCCCGGCCGGCTCATCCCGATGCCGGGAGTGCCGAGAAACGCGACCCGGGCCGGGCTGTAGACCGGATCGTCGCTCCGCGAACCGGGAACCCAGGCCCAGCGCTCGTTGATCCGCTCCCATGCGCCGTAATGCGACGGGGCGAAACCCCACGTCGCCGCGTCGATCCAGCTCCAGCCCCACGGCGGCAGGTAGCGCCATTGCCCATAGCGGAACGGCGCCCAATTGTCCGGCATTCCCTTCGGGTACCAGACTTGGCCGGCGGTGTCGTCGCTCCCCCAATCGCCATTCGCGGCGAGCAGCGCAACGCCGGCGAGGGTTGGCGACACCGGGGCGGACACATCCCCGACGCTTGCTTCTCTCCGCCAGGCGGCATCGAAGGCATCGGGAGCAGCGGCGGCGATATTGCCGTCGGTGAGCCCGCCGCCGACCAGCGCCTTTCCGGTGAAGGCCGCGATGCGCGGCGCTGTCTGCGCGTCGCCGGCGGCGATATCATAGTCGCCCGGCGCGTCGAGCCAGACGCCGCCCTTCGGCAGATCGATCTCGACCGTGTTAGCCACCCCGCGGTCGAGATGCACGCCGACGCGCCCCTGCAGCACGGCAATCTCGACAAATTGGCCATCGAGCCGAACGATCCGCAGGTCGCTCGCGCCGGCGAGCGCGACCCGGGCGCCGGCGATGTCGAATTCGGCCGTCGCGTCGCGTGCGCTGCGCACCCCGACGCCGGCGGCGATCGGCTCGTTGACCAAAGCGTTCGACCAGCCGCCGGTCGGTGAACGATACTGCACCCCGCCGACAACCGCACTCAGCCGGCCGATGCGCGTCGGCGTCGCATCGTCGGCGCGCGCGGATGCAACCAGGCCCAGGCCAACCAAGCACCCAAACAACAGACGAACGATTTGCATGCGTGGAGCCTAGCACATCCCGCCGCCGCAAATAATCTCTGAAGGAGAGCTTTTAGAAATTCAATCGTCGGATGCGGCGTGGTGCAGATTAAACAACTCGTCGTCACCAAGTTCTTCACGGTGGCGCGCCTCAAGTTCGCGATAATAACGGCGCAAGGCAAAGGCCTCGCTCAAATACCCTTGGACGCGACGATCGCGGGGGTTGTCGACGACAGCGAGCGTCTCGGCGGCCGAAGCGATGAAATGATCGAGCGTCTCGCGCACCGGCTGGCCGGGGGTCAGGAAATGCTCGGCGCCGTGCGCCACATCGCGGGCGCAGAGCGTGTTGGTCGCGTCGCGCTGCGCGGCGCCATGCGCCTCGATCAGGTCGACATTGCCCTGATAACCGCCCTTGTCGTCGATCGCGAAGACCCGCATCGACCCGTCGATCGGGAACTGCCGACACAATTCCTGCAGCGGCAGGTCGGCCGGGACGACAGCGAAATCGCGCCGCATCAAATTGGCGACCTGCAGATCGTGCAGCCAGCCGACATCGTGCGGACTGTGCAGCGCGACGCCGCGCAGATGAAAGCGCCAGGTGGCGAACGAATAGCCGAAGCCGTGGCGCACGACGAGGATCGACACGATGACCGCGACCGTAACCCCGAGCGTCGCCGAGAAGTCCGACGTCGACTCGAGCACCAGGAGGACCATCGTCACCGGCGCGCCGACCACCCCGGCGGCGACCGCGCCCATCCCGGCCAGGATGTAGCTCGTCTCGTTGATCGTCGCCCCGGGCATCAGCCGGTGCAGGAACAGAGCGACGGCGGCGCCATAGAGTGCGCCGAGGAACAGCGATGAGCTGAACATGCCGCCCCGGAAGCCGCTGCCGATCGACACCGCCGAGCCGGCCAACTTGGCGAGGATCAAGCCGAGGAGCAGCGGCAGCTCGTACCCGCTCGGCCCGGTCGCGATCGTGCTCTCGATGCCGCCATGGCCGCTGCCCAGGATCTGCGGGAAAAACCACGCCATAGTGCCGAGCACCAGCCCGCCGATCGCCGGCCGCGCCCAGGTCGGCAGCGCAAGGCGCTTCGACAATTGCTCGACAAAGGTGACGCCGACCATCGCCCCGATCGACAGAAAACCGGCGACCAGCCCGACCGCGGCGAGGATCAGGTAGTTTGTCGCGAACGTATCGACATGGGCATAGACGACAAAGATCGGCTGCTCGCCGAACAGGCCACGCGTCACCAGGATCGAAAAGATCGCCGCGACCGAAACCGGCACCAACGTCCCCAGGGTGTAGCTGCCGATGATCAGCTCGAACGCATAGAACGCGCCGGCGAGCGGCGCGTTGAACGCGGCGGCGATCGCCGCTGCGGCGCCGCAGCCGACATAGGTGCGCAGATCGGCGCGCCGCAGATGCAGGTAGCGGCCGATGCGCGAGGCGATGCCGGCGCCGAGCTGGGTGTAGGCCGCCTCGAGCCCGACCGAGGCACCGACCCCGGCGGACAGCACGGTCAGTCCGGTGAGGCGCAAGCTGTCGGAGAGCGACATGTGGCCGCCGTGCAGCGCGTTCGCCTCGATTGCGTCGACGATGTCGCGCGGCCGCCACCGCCATAGCGCATAGGCGATAAGACCGTAGAGAAGCCCGCCGACGGACGGCACCACCAGCAGCCGCCAGCGCTCGATATTGACGATGCCGCTCAGGCGGCTCTCGATCGGCACGCCGAACAGCAGATGGTGAAACTCGGCGACCGCCAGGGTGGTCAGCGCGACCCCCAAGGCGATCACCGCGCCGATCGCCGCGGCGACGACGCTCATCCCAATTTCGCTGTTGCGGATGTTGTGGCGGGCGAACAGCCGCGCCCGCATCTTGAGATAATTGACGGTGCCGCGCCGGTGATGGGTTTCTTGTGGTTCGGTGATGATCAACCCCGACCCTCGATCGCGAGCAGCTTCCAGTGCGCAGAAAGCGCGGCGCCGCTCCCGCAGAGCTTTACCCCCGCGGGGACCGATGCAAATTACAAAATGGGGCGGTGTCTCGGCGGCGCAAGCATTAATGCGGCTCGCATTAGGGAATGCGGCAGTTTGTCTAGGGTTCTAGGGGATTCTGCTACTGCACTGCTATCAAACGAAAAACCGGGCGAACATTGGGATGTTCCCCCGGTTCCGATTCGTGGCCGGTCTATAGATCAGGTTGCCTTGGAAGGCCGAAACCACGTTCTGAGCGCCGCCGGCCGGGGCCGTATCGAGCACGGCGGTTGCTTCCGTCGAAATGGCAATGTCCATGCCCTCGACGTGCATTGCCAAGAGCTGCGGATTGATCGCCAGCATGCTCGCGGCGGCAAGCCGATCGCTAGGGAATGCCGGGTTGCTGCGTTTTACCTGCTGGCGGCTAATATGGCGTCGGCCAGGTATATTAATTGGGCGTGTTTCGGCAGATCACAGGTCGCAAAGAAATTATATCGAATTTCGACCTGCCAGTTGTTCATTAGCGAGAGCATTGAGGCTGCATCGGCTGCATCACAATTTATGATCATCCCCCGTTTAATTGCACCGCGATATAGATTTACAAGATTATGTCCATAAGGCCGCTTACGCAAAGCAGTTGGTGTTACGCCTGATTTTACGAGGAAACCTTTCAGGCCAAGCTCGATCGAGTGAAAGAGCAATATGTACTCTGGCACGTTGAAATCATGCGGGCTTTCCAGCCGCTTCGCCGCCTGAAGGCATTGGCTAGCGAGATTTCGGTAGCCATAGCTCAGGCCATCCGGTGTTTCTGAGTTCCATCCCTGCGGTTCTAGCCAAGATATCGTGCCGAAAGGCATCCGCTGCTCCCACCTTCCGAGGCGTTTTGCGCGCTAACTTTGCGAGTTTCGCCGCTTTGCGCGCTCGGTGAGTACGAAGGTAACGGCGGCGCCTCTTAGCATAGTTGCCACGTTCTCGGTAAACGCCGGTTCAGCCCATGCCCGCCCGGAGATTGTCGAGAACCCGCTCATAAATTCGGGGCGGCCGGTTTCCAAAATCTCGCGAAAAGCCTCAAATTCGCGCGGACAGGCGGATTGGAGCGCGTGGCCGATCAGGCCAGCATCCGAGACGCCATCATCGAGCTTTATAAATTTGTCGCGCATGCACGCGATCACCGTCCGGATGACTGCCGTTTCTTCCTCTGCGGTCGCTTTTGGAGGCGTGGGGACGGCCCGATTTGCGCAAGCGATTAGAATTGCGCAGAGAAGTATAGAGGCCAGTGGGCTGATCATGGCCTCCACGATAGCGGTTTAGATCGAGAGAGGCGACAATGACAGATTGCAGCCGAGAGATGCTGCCACCCGCCCAGGCTACTGCATTGCTACCCAATAGGATCGCCGGAAGTCGTTGGGCCACATAGGTGAAGATCAAAATCTGTTTGTGAAACATAAACTTAGGTTCGGCCAAGAATCCGTGTCTTAATGCGGCTCGAATTGTCGCATTCCCGCCTGGGCGCGACGGCAGTGCTTTCGTGATATCTAACGGCGAACCCGCCTCGCCCGGAGGAGGCGTCGATGGCCCGCAGTCAAAGCCGCCTCGCCGCCGAAATCGATTTTGACCGCGCCGGCAAACAGCACGGCTTTTTCCGGCTGCCCTATTCGGTGCATCGCTCGGCCTATGGCTGGATCCCGATCCCGGTCGCCTCGATCAAGAATGGCGACGGACCGCGCATCCTCCTGATGGCGGGCAATCACGGCGACGAATACGAGGGCCAGGTCGCGCTCGGCAAACTTATCCGCAGCCTCGAACCGGCCGAAATGCGGGGCCGCATCATCATCCTGCCGTCGGCGAATTTCCCGGCGGCGATGGCCGGAATGCGCACCTCGCCGCTCGACGAGGGCAATCTCAACCGCAGCTTTCCGGGTGATGCCTATGGCGGCCCGACCGCGCAGATCGCCGACTACATCGAGAGCGTGCTGCTGCCGCAATGCGATTTCGTGTTCGATTTCCACTCGGGCGGCAGCTCGCTCACCTATATTCCGAGCGCGCTGATGCGCCGCCCGCAGACCCCGGACGCCCTCGAACAGGGCATCGAGATGCTGCGCACCTTTGGCGCGCCGTTCGCCTACCTCGTCGACGGCGGCTGGGGCGAGCATACGCTGACCGCGGCGGCGGCGCGCGCCGGGGTTCGGCACATGAGCACCGAGCTCGCCGGCGGCGGCCAGGTGACGCCGGCGGCGCTGCGCATCCTCGAAGCCGGGATCCGGCGGGTGCTGACCCTGATCGGCGCGCTCAGCGGCGAGCCGCCGCCGGCAGCGGCGGCGACGCGGATCATGCAGGTCCGCGGCCCCGACTACTACGTCTACGCGCCCGACCCGGGGCTCTTCGAGCCACAGGTCGAGCTCGGCGACACGGTCGAGGCCGGCACCCCGGCGGCGCTGATCCATCCGCACGACACGCCATGGCGCGAACCAGCCACTGCCGCGTTCGCCCATGCCGGCACCGTCATCTGCAAGCGCGTCCCCGGCCGCGTCGAACGCGGCGATTGCCTCTTCCACCTCGCCGACGATTTTAAGCCGTGAGCCGTCTGCAGACCGCGTCAGCCCCGCCCGGCGCGCGCGGTCCAGCCGTGCCCCTCGCCCCGGTTCTTGTTGCCAGGGGCGACTCCGGGTAGCGGGCTGATGCTTCCTGGCCGCGTCGGTTGGCAGTTTCGCGCCGAAAGCGGACGAGCGGTCTCTGCCCCGGTCGAGCCCTCGCAACGTCCTTCTCTGATTGCGATTCCGCGTCAACCAGCCCTCGCTCCTTCTTTTACGTCGACGCCGCCATGAGGCTCTTGCTTCTCTACGAGGTCGGCAGGAGCCGCCTCAGGATGGGTACGAAGGCCGGCGCTGCGATTTTTATGGCGCACTACCAGGCAAGACCGGTGTGCAGGACGTTATGCGCAGTCATCCGACCCTCAAAAACGCATGGTTCCAGGCTAGCGCGGGATTTCGCGTCGCTGTTCAGACCAAGGAACCCGGGTTGCGAACGTAGTCCTTGATCGCATCGGCAGCCCAACAGGCCAGCATGCCGATCGTCTCGGTGGGGCCGTTCGCGGGGTTCTGCGGGAACGCGCTGCCGCCCACCACGAACAGATTCGAAACGTCCCACGACTGCAGGTATTTATTGACGACGCTGGTCGACGGATCGCTGCCCATCACGGCGCCCCCGACGTTGTGCGTGCTCTGGTATCCCGTGATACCGAATTGCGTGCCCTTTTTCGTGCCGCCCGGGCGCGAACCGTTGAGCGCCCGGCCGATCTCGGTGGAGCGCTCGTTCAGGTACTTCATCATACGCAGATCGTTGTCGTTCCAGTCGAACGTCATGCGCAGCAGCGGCAGACCGTAAGCGTCTTTGTAGGTCGGATCCAGATCGAGGTAGTTGTGCTGATAGCTCAGACAGGATGCGTGAATCGAGATAGACATGTTTCGGCGGTAGTTATGGGCTACGGCTTTCTTCCATTCGCCCCCCCAACGCGGCGTGCCAGGCGGCACCCGCTTGCCCTTGATCGGCGTCGCGCCGCTCGTCGCGGTGTTGATATAGGCGCCCCCGATAAAGCCGAGCGGGCCGCGGTCGATCAGGTCACCGTTGAATTCGTCGATCGACGTGTTGATCTGGCCGCCGCCGATGAAAGGATTGAACTCGCGATCGTCGAAGAACACCTGCACCGAGCCGCCTTGCTGGTAAGCGTAGTTGCGGCCGACCACCCCTTTGCCGGTGAGCGGATCGTAGGGCGTGCCGATGCCCGATAGCAGCAGCAGCCGCACGTTGCTAAAGCAATAGGCGCCCAGAACCACGATGCTGGCCGGCTGCTCAACTTCGTTGCCGCGGGCGTCAATGTAGGTCACGCCGGTGGCCTTCTTGCCGGTGGAATCCATGTTGACGCGCAGCACGTTGCACAGCGGGCGCAACTCGAAAGTAGGCTGCCGGGCGAGCGCGGGTAGCACCGAGGTGAGGGGATTGGCCTTGGCACCTTGCGCGCAGACATGGCTCGAGCAGAAGCCGCCGCGCGCGCATTCGAGCATCTGTACGCGGTACAGGTTGCGGTAGTCCTGAGTCATCGCCGCGGTTGGGCCCTGGAAGGGCACGTAGCCCAGCGAGCTCACCGCGTCGGCGAACAGGGCGCCCTCATGTGTGCGCCGTGTCGGCGGGTTTGGATACTCGCGCGAGCGCGGCCCTTCGTGAGGATTGCCGCCTGCCTGGATCTCGCCGTCCAGGTTGCCGGCCTTGCCCCCGACGCCGAAAATTTCCTCAAACTGGTCATAGTAGGGTTCGATCTCGTCCCAGGTGACGCCCCAGTCCTGCAGATTGCAATCCTCGGGAATGAACGATGCGCCATAGCGTTGCTCAATGCGCGAGCGCATTTCGAAATCATGCGGTAAAAAGCGGCGCGCATTGCCGCCCCAGTGTGCCGACGTGCCGCCGACCATCTCGCCTGGCTTGAACGCACCCATCTCGCGCATCGGCAGCGCCGTCTGCGCGTTGTTGTTGCGAAATGTAATGGTGTCGCGCGCCAGGTTCTGGAAGATGTCGCTATGGCGATCGAACTTCAGTTCGTCGTACACGTTGGGCTTCTGAAAGTCGGTGTCGATATCGAACTGCTTGCCGCGCTCCAGGCACATGACGCTTAACCCGGCGCTGGCCAGTTCCATCGACATGATCGAACCGACCACGCCACTGCCCACGACGACGACGTCGACAGATTTTAATTTCGTAGTCGACATCTCAGCTTTCCTTGTCGCTGATGCGCTTGATGATGACGTGCTTCGGAAAGCCCTCCGCATCGACCGGCACGTTACCGGTCTGGACGTCGAGCACGCTGACGGGTTCGGCGTGGTATGGCTCACTGCTGGTGACCAGTTCTCGGTATTGGCCGCTGGGCACTCCGGGGAATCCGAGCAGCTTCCAACCCACTTTGTCGCGGTTGCCGCCATACAGCGGATCGGCGAAGTACCCCTCTTCGGTGTTGCGCCACAGCAGATCGAAGAAGAACTTCGATGACAGCGAAGGCAGCGCGATCTCGTCCTTCTCTAACTGCTCGAGCAGGCGCAATTGTCTGTCATGCGCAATCTGCGCGAAAGGCCGGTCGAACTCGGCTTTGCAGTGCTGGTTAATCTCGCGAATCGCAATGCGATAGACCTCTTGTGGCGTGAAGCGCGATTGGTAGCCCTGCTGCGGCGTGCCCTCCATCCATGGGCCGCCGCGATATTGGCGGCCATGGACGCCCCAGGAGCCGGCCAATTGGCGGTCGATATAGACCACCACACCAGCATCGCGAGCCCCAGGGCCCAGCTCATCGGTGGGAATCAGATGCTCGACAGCGGCCTCCAGAAAGCGAATCTCGGGCTCCAGCAAATAGAGATAGGAAGCCGCGATCGGGTTGTCTCTCAAGGTCATCTCCCCAGCTCCCCACTTCGGGGGTATCAAGTTAACCGGAACCGGAACGAATTCAGACGGTGTATCGGGGATGCTGAGGGTTTATTTATGCAGGTCTCCTGTCGGCAGATACGGAACGCGTCGGCCCGCGCCCGTCAGCCGACGTTGGCCGTCTTCAAATAGCAATTCGCTCGACCTCATCGAGCGTGATCTCATCGCCAGTTGGATCGTAGATCTTTATCGAGCGCGGGCTTTCATGCGCCGCCATGACCTGAGCGTTCTCCAGCGTGCCCGCAGCTTCGAGACAGGCGGTGATCCCGGTTAACACCGGGCGATGGCGTTGGAGGTACATTTCGTGCGTGGTGTCGCCCGCGGGCCCGGAGCTCCCTGTCCGCTTTGGGGCAGAAACGGTCGATCTTTGCGGTTTTATGGCGCAAATCCCTACGGGTTCGCAAATTGTAACCGCCACACCAAAGCTGAGATTTTTTTTCCGCTAGAGGGAATATGTTGTCGCGGTTGAGCGTTCACTCCGGCATGAAACAGCTTCTCTCCGTTCTCATCCTGGCGCTCGGCATCGGATTTGCTCTGCCGGCGATCACTGCTTACGCGTATTGGTGCGGACCGGATCGGTGGTGCGGACCCGGACCGCGTGTCGGGGTCTACGTCGCTCCCGGCGTTGGGTTCTGGTGGGGCAGAACGTGGTATCCTCACCCCTGGCATCCCGGATGGGATGCCAACTGGCGCGCTGATCCGGGGCGTAACTGGTGCGAGTGGCACCGCTGCTGACGCGCCGCACCTGCGTCACCGTGCGCCAGATGTCTAGGTCGGATATCGGCATCGTGCTAAGATTACGCGAGGCGGCGGGCTAAGGACTGCCATGTGGTGCCGAGCGCGCTGATGCGCCGCCCGGAAACCCCGGAAGCCCTCGAGCAGGGCATCGAGATGCTGCGCACCTTTGACCGCGGCCGCGGCGCGCGCCGGGGTGCGGCACATGGGCACCGAAATAGCCGGCGGCGGCCAGGTGACGCCGGCGGCGCTGCGCATCCTCGAAACCGGGATCCGGCGGGTGCTGACCCTGATCGGCGCGCTGAGCGGCGAACCCCCGCCGCCCGCGGCGCCTCCCTACCCGAGATGGCGGCCCGGTTGATGCCGGCTGGCCGGTACCTGGAAGAGCTTGCGCGGCCAGGCTCGCGCCGCGGCGGCCCTAATCCGGAAAAGCGAAGCTCGGTAAAAAATCTTCCGGCTCGGGCCTTGAATGTTCTTGTTATGTTCACAATCTCCTTGCCAGTTCGTCAACCGGTGGAGGGGGAGCGATGAGCGATGCGGAGGAGACGCCGGCGGGGCGGGATTGGCGGGGGCGGTGCGCGCCGGGCCGTTCCGACAATCCGGTGGGGCGGCCGCGCGGCGCGCTGAACCGGGCGACGCGCGTCGCCGCCGAGCTGTTGGACGGCGAGGCCGAGGCGCTGTGGCGCAAAGAGATCGACCTGGCGCTGGCCGGCGACCGGGTGCTGCTGCGCCATTGCAACGACCGGATCATCGCGCCACAGGCGGCGCAGCCCGTCGTATTCGCGATGCCGCCGATCGAGAATGCCGCGGCGCTGGCCGCCGCGATGGGCGCGGTCCTCGACGCGGCCGCGCGCGGCCTGATCGCGCCGGCCGAGGCGGAGACTTTGGCGCGGGCCGGCGAAGCCGCGGCGCGCACCGTCGCGCTCGGCGAGCGGATCGAGCGCGAGCGTTTGGCGGCCGAGCGGGAAGCGGTCGAACGCCGGTTCCAGCTCGCAGCTTGCGCCCTCATCTTCTATGGCGTGCGGGAAATCGACGAGGAAGCCGGCGGCCTCGACTACCGGCTGCGGGAATTGTGCACACCGGTGCTGCGCCTCGGCCGCGCCGCTATCCACTCGCTCGCCGCGATCCCGTACACGCCGGAATTGCTCGAGGCCGACCGCGCTTTTGTCGCCGCGCACCCGCCGCTGCCCGACCGCACTGCGTCCCCGCTCGGCGTGACGATGGCCCGCCGCTGCGGGCGCTTGACCGAATACCTCGACCGCGACGCCGACCGGCTGGAGGAGCTGGTCCAGGAGGACATGGCCCGCGACGGCGAGGGGCCGAAACCGCGCTGTCGGACCGGGCTGTTCGAGCGGCTGTGCGGACCCGAGCCGGAAGCGGGCGCGGAATCTGCCGCAACCTGAAGGCGAAATTCACCTGTTTTTCGCCTGTATTATCAGGCGGCCGGATCGCCGCGGCTCAACCCTAGAGCGATCGGATCAAATTGAATCGCGGTGCCAGCCCCCACCCCAACCCTCCCCCATGGACACGGGGGAGGGAGGCGCGCAGAGCGCGCGGGAGGGGGCCGGCACGAACCTCAAGCCTGGGCGGAGCCCTACCGCATCGTCGGCATGATGTATTCGGCGCCGGCGCGGATGCCGGTCGGCCAGCGCGCGGTCACCGTCTTGAGCCTGGTGTAGAACCGCACCCCCTCGCTGCCGTAGACCGCCATGTCGCCGAACAGCGAGCGCTTCCAGCCGCCAAAGCTGTGGAACGCCATCGGCACCGGGATCGGCACGTTGACCCCGATCATGCCGATCTGCACGCGGCTGGAGAACTCGCGCGCGGCGTCGCCGTCGCGGGTGAAGATCGCGGCGCCGTTGCCGTATTCGTGGTCGCTGACCAGCTTGGTCGCGTCGTCGAAACTGTCGGCGCGCACCACCGACAGCACCGGGCCGAAAATCTCCTCCTTGTAGATGCGCATCTCGGGTTTCACGTCGTCGAACACGCAGCCGCCGAGGAAAAACCCGTTCTCATAGCCCTGGAGCTTGAGGTCGCGGCCGTCGACGACGAGCTTCGCCCCCTCCTCGACCCCGAGATCGACATAGGAGCGCACCTTGTCGTAGTGCTGCTTGGTGACGAGCGGACCCATCTCGGCCTCGGGGTCGGTGCCCGGGCCGATCTTCAGCGCCCGCACCCGCGGCACCAGCTTGTCGAGCAGTTTGTCGCCGATGCCGCCGACCGCGACCGCGACCGACACCGCCATGCAGCGCTCGCCGGCGGCGCCGTAGGCGGCGCCCATCAGCGCGTCGGTCGCCTGATCGAGATCGGCGTCGGGCATGACGACCATGTGGTTCTTGGCGCCGCCCAAGGCCTGCACCCGTTTCCCCGCCGCCGCGGCGGTGGTGTAAATGTATTCCGCGATCGCGGTCGAGCCGACAAAGCTGACCGCGGCGATCTGCGGGTGATGGAGGATCGCGTCGACCGCCTCCTTGTCGCCGTTGACGACGTTGAAAACCCCAGGGGGCAGTCCCGCTTCGCTCAGAAGTTCGGCGATGCGGATGCCGGCCGAGGGGTCGCGTTCCGACGGCTTCAGGATGAAGGTGTTGCCGGTGGCGAGCGCCATCGGGAACATCCACATCGGCACCATCGCCGGGAAGTTGAACGGGGTGATGCCAGCGCAGACCCCCAGCGGCTGCCGCACCGACCAGCTGTCGATGCCGCGCCCGACCTGCTCGGTGTATTCGCCCTTCAGCAGATGCGGGATGCCGCAGGCGAACTCGACGACTTCGACGCCGCGGGTGATCTCGCCCTGCGCGTCGGAAAAGACCTTGCCGTGCTCCTCGGAGATCAGCCGCGCCAGATTGTCCTGCTCGCGGTTCATCAGCTCGAGGAACTTGAAGAGGACGCGCGCGCGGGTCAGCGGCGGGGTCGCGGCCCAGCCGGGGAATGCCTTAGCCGCGGATTGCACCGCGGCGTCGACCTCGGCGGCGCTGGCGAAGGCGACCGAGCGGATCTTCTCGCCGGTCGCCGGGTTGTAGATGTCGCCGCGCCGTTCGCTGTTGCCCGCGACGCCCTTGCCGTCGATGTAATGGTTGATGTCGGTCATGCTCTTGCGCCCGCTCGCTGGATAACGCTCGGGCCATCATAGGCCGCGCCGGCAACGGCCGGCAGCGGATTTTCTAAAGCGCGGCTACCCCTACATGAAGTGCAGCGCCGAATACGCCGAATAGGCCGTCCACACGACCACGGTCGCCACACTCGTCCAAAAAAAGACGCGATACATGCGAGATCCCCTGCCTATTCCCGCATCGAACCCAGCCGACGCCCCGAGCCGAAAACACCGCGCCGGCGATAACGATCCCTGTAATAGGCAACAAACCCGCCCGGCGTGCCTGCCTCCCGGCTCCGGGATTTGGCTTCGCGCCGGCCGCGGAGTATTATTGCGGCGCTCGCCGGGCACGGCACATAGCCGCGGCAGGAACGGGAGACGGCATCTTGGACAGCACCGCGACCGTGATCATTCTGATGGTTGTATTGATCATCTACATGCTGCCGACGCTGATCGCCTATGGCCGCGAGCACCCGTGGCGCCACGAGCTTGCCATCATCAACATCTTTCTCGGCTGGACCCTGATCGGCTGGGTCGTGGTGTTTCTCTGGGCAGCGCTCGGGGCGGTCGAGGATCAGCCTGCCTAGCGACTAAGCGCGTAGAGCGCGACCGCGGCGGCGGTGGAGACGTTGAGGCTCGGCATCGCCGCGCTCGTCGGCAACCGCGCCAGGTAGTCGCAGCGCTCGCGTACCAGCCGCCGCAATCCGCTACCCTCCGCCCCCAACACCAGCGCCACCCGTCCGCCGAGATCGAGCTCGGCCAGCAGGCTCGGCGCACGCTCGTCGAGGCCGCAGCACCAGAACCCGGCCTCCTTCAGCCGGTCGAGCGCGCGGGCGAGGTTGATTTCGCCGACCAGCGGCACCAGCTCGAGCGCCCCCGACGCCGCCTTGGCGAGCGCGCCGGTCGCCGACGGCGCGCCATGCGCCGCGACAACCACGCCCCGCGCGCCAAACGCCGCCGCCGCGCGCAGCACCGCGCCGACATTCTGCGGGTCGCTGACCTGGTCGAGCACGACGATCACCGCCCGCGCCGCCCCATGGATCGCACGCAGCACATCGTCGAGATCGGCCGGTTCGAGCGGCTCGACCTCGAGCGCGAGCCCCTGATGCACCGCGCCTTCGGGCAAGAGCGCGGCAAACCCGGCGCGATCGAGCACACGCATCGCCTCGTCCGAGCCGAGCCGCACCGCGCTCGCCGCCACGATCAGTTCTCGGGCCTCGTCTTCCTGACCCGGCAGGACCGCGAGATGCCGCCACCCCCGCGCGGGATTGGCGAGGGCCATCGCGACCGGATGGCGGCCGTATAGCCACTGCGCGCCGAGTTCGCGGCCGGGCTTGGGCCGGCGGTGCCGCTCCAGCCGTCGGCGGTCGTCGTGAAAAGAGCGGGACCCTCGCATCGCTCCGTGCTCTAGCATGCGGCACCGGCGGCGGACAGCGAGGATCTGCTGCCTTATCGGGGAGGGTCCGATGCTATTCGCCATCACCAACGCCGCCCGCCGTCTCGACTTGTGGCTTGGCAAGGCGTTCGGCCGCCCCTACCACGCGCTGCTCGGGATCGGCATCGTCATCGAGCTCATCCAACACATGCGGGAATTGGCCGAAAAACCGTGGGAAAAGGCCGGCATCATCAAGATTGCGCTGGGGATCCTGCTGCTTCTCGCGCTGCTGGTCCATCAAACCGGCGAGCTCAGCGAACACGCCGAACGACAGCGCCGCCGCGACGAATGACCCAAGGACCGATCGGGGTGGGTGGATTTTTGCCGAGCCTGACCCTAGCGTAGCCGCAATCAGACAAGGGGAGACGCCACCATGAAGTGGAGCACCGATCGCATCCTGACGACGCATACCGGCAGCCTGCCGCGCCCGCCGGAATTGACGCGGCTCTATGTCCGCCGCACCCGCGGCGAGGCGATTGACGACAACGAGCTCGACCGGCTCGGCAAGGCCGCGCTGTCGCAGATCATCGACAAGCAGATCGATGCCGGGGTCGATGTCGGCAATAACGGCGAGCAGCAGCGTGAGGCGTTTTTCCTCTACGTCCGCCGCCGCATGAGCGGTTTCGGCGACAGCTGGACGCGCTGGCCGCGCGGCGATGTCGAGCGCTATCCGCTGCTCAAGGCGCAGATGCGCGAGATGCTCGCCGGCCGCGAGGCGGTGTCGAACATGGACCCGCCCAAGACGATCGGCGAGATCAAGTATCTCGACCCCGGTGCGGTCGAGGCGGAATGCAGCGATTTCCGCGCCGCGCTCGACAGCAAATCCAAGGGTTTTGTCGAGCCGTTCCTGACCGCGCCGTCGCCCGGCATCATCGTCAGCGCGATGAAGAACGAATATTACGACAGCGAGGAAGCCTATCTCGCCGCGGTCGGCGCCGCGCTCAAGGTCGAATACGACGCGATCATCCGCAACGGATTCCTGTTGCAGCTCGATTGCCCCGATTTGGCGCTCGAACGCCACCTGACCTACAACGACCAGCCGGTTTCCGCCTTTCTCGGCTTTGTCGAGCGGGTCGTCGCGGCGATCAACGTCGCGATCGCCGACGTGTCGCGCGATCGGGTGCGGCTCCATGTTTGCTGGGGCAATTACGAGGGGCCGCACGACCGCGACGTGCCGCTCGAAGACATCTTCCCGATCCTGCAAAAGGCCAATGTCGGCGGCTTCGTGCTGCCCTTCGCCAACCCGCGCCATCAGCACGAATACCGGGTGCTGGCGAAATACCCGTTGGCCGACGACCAGATCATCGCCGCCGGGGTGATCGACGATCTGACCAATTTCGTCGAGCACCCCGAGGTCGTCGCCGACCGGCTCGAAAACGTCGCACGCGCGGTCGGCGACCCGAAGCGGGTCATCGCCGCGACCGATTGCGGCTTCGACACCTCGGCCGGGATGGGACGGGTGCCCGAGGACGTCGTCTGGGCCAAGTTGCAGGCGATGGCCGACGGCGCGAAGATCGCGACCGACCGGCTGTTCTGATTCGGCCCCCTCCCAACCCTCCCCCGTGGACACGGGGGAGGGAGACCCGCGGCGCAAGCTGCGGGTGGGTAGGGGCCGGCACGAACGCTTCGATCTGAATGGACACCGCTTTAATCAGCGTGCGGCAGACGCGCAGCCCCGGGAGCGCCGTCGCGCGTCAATTACCTTCGCCCAAGCCAAAGCAACGGCGAAAGGCCCGCAAATCGCCGGCGGCGAAGCGCCCGGCGCAGCGCGGATAATATTGGGGCCACACCTGGGCGACGAACGCGACTTGCGCTTCGGGCGCGACACAGCCCTGGGTCCCGGCCTCTTCGTGCAGGGCTCGGCGCAATTGTTGGGTCAAGCCAAAGAGCCCGTCGCCCATCCACGATGTGGCGCACGGGTCGAGCAGCCGGCGCTCGCCCGCCTGGTCAACCCCGCTCTGACTGTACGAATAGGCTTCGATGGCCTCGGCTTGCGGCTTGGCAAACCCCACCGCGAGCAATAATGCGATTAACGCCGGTGCCGTCATGCACCGCCTCCTCTGGTTGTTAAAGAAAAGCCGATAAAAAGCACACCGCGTCGGTCAAGGACCGCGCGTTAAACAAGCTTCCCTGATAATTTTCGGCAATGCATAGGCGCGCGGGTGGCGTCCATGCCGGAACGAATTACACCCTCAGCACATCACGTTACCGTAAAAATATTTCCCCTGGTCCAAGCAGACCGATGATTTACTGGGTATTGGGCAATCATGTCATTTTTTGGGCGGTTGCCGCGAAACGAGCTGAGTGCTTGGATCAGAACGTCTTGTAGCACTCGCGGCCCTCGCCCTGGCTCTTGAGCTCGCTGCACTCGATCGCGGCGCCTTTGCCATCGGGGGCAATCTGGATCGCGTAACTCTTGCCGCCGGCGCATTCGAGACTCCAATAGGCATACCCCTTCGCCGGCCCATCTTTCGTGATGCCCATTGCGAACGGTTTGGTGCCGATGCAGAAATCGCCGAGGTATTGGGCGAGCTTTGCCGCGCGGGCATCCGGCGCCAGCTTCAACAAATCCGCATTGAATTTGTTTTCACCCGGCGCGGTTTGCGCCGCGCCGAGCGTCGCGGCGCTCAGCCAGGCGAGGATCGCCGCCGCCAGGACAACCCCACCACGCACGCTTCGCCAAAGCCAGCAACGCATCCCCGCCCGATTATCGTTCATCGCCGCCACGCTCTCGTCTCGACGCATGTCGCGGCCTCTACCAATGCGTCTCGGCGAAGTCAATCCGATCGCCGGCTACCGCTATAAGCGGAAGCTGCTGGGCGGCGACCAAGAGACGTGGTGGGATAGCACGCTCCCTGGTTTCGGCATGCGCGCCTACTCGCCCAAGCCCGGCAGCAATTAGCGGTTTGCGTAAATGAAGGCTTTTCATTTACGCGGGTCACTCGGGCGCACCAGACCATCATCTTGTACCAGTGACCGTAACCGCCCACCCCCTGGCGTACGTCACTATGCCAACGAACCGCGATCCGTTCACAAAAATCGAAGCTGGGGTTCCGGCGACGTTTAGGACGCCATAGCAGCTCGCATTGATGGAATAGGTGCCGGGGGAGGCCGATATGTCGGAACTTAGGACGCCGTCGACTGAACTGCTGTATATGAACTCCTCGATGGTGCCGGCGCCGTTGAAGTTCATCAGTCCGGCCACCACAAAAACCTGCGGCGTGTCTCCCGAGATATTCCCGTAAGTTCCGTTGAATAGCACCGTGTAATTCCCGGCCAGACTGGCATCCGAGCAAGTCGCATTGGCTGGCAACACTTCCGCGATCGCGGAACCACTGGCGAAAACGAACGCCGTCACCAGCGCCGTTATGCGGTTCATCGCCTTGTCCCTCCGTGTTTGTGGCCGTCCGGCGCGTGTCGGCAGCACGGTAATCCAAAAAAGATCATATTTCGAGATGCTAGCCCGTTTGCTAGGTTTCTGAAAAATCTCTGTCAAATTAGTAAGCCGTAATTGCCTATTTTTCCTTCTAACCCCTTGTAAAATTTGGTGCCCCGAGTCTGATTTGAACAGACGACCTACCGCTTACGAAGCGGTTGCTCTACCGCTGAGCTATCGGGGCGCCGAGTTGCATTGTCTGACCGGCGCCACGCTGGCAACCTGACAGACGAGGCGGTGAGCTCATCCGCCGCCCTTTCCATTAAACAATGGGATGATGATAAAATATACCCATGCTCTGCCCTATTGTTTTCGCCAGAGTCGCAGCGGAAAATTGCGTCATGGCGAAACCGTGCTCGTGTGCTCCTGCGATCATCTCGCGCAGATCAACGTCGCGATCGCGAGCGGCCTTTCCATGCGCGTCCCTGGCCGATGCGCGCGCCGAGGGCGACGTAGCGCCGGAAAGCGGCGGTTCGTCAGGAAGGAAATAGACGACCGAGTTCGTTAAGGCTTCTTGGACGCCCGCTGCCCGAGCACGCGGCATCGTTCTTTAGCCGCATCTCCGCGGGCCCGCTCTAATTCAATCGAATAGTGTCGCCAGGCGCTTCTTGATGCTGTCGGCGATGTAGAGCGCCAGCGCCTGGATGGTGGATGTCGGGTTCACCCCGCCACCGGTGACCCAGATGCTGCCGTCGACGATAAAGAGGTTCTTCACATCGTGGCAGCGGCCCCACTCGTTCACCACGGAACGCTCCGGGTCCAGCCCCATGCGCGCGGTGCCCAGCAGATGGCCCGGGTAGTTCAGCATCGTGCGAGAGCAGGAGATGTTCCTCGCTCCGGCCACCTCCAGAATCTCCGATGCGCGGGCGATGCCGTGCTCCATCATGCGCCGCGTGTTCTCGCTGATCGTGTAGTCGACCTTGGGCGCGGGAATGCCGTGGCCGTCCTTGAGAACCGGGTCCAGCGTGACGCGATTGTGCTCCTCCGGCAGGTCCTCGCACGCAACGCCGATCAGCAGGCGTCGGTAGTGCAGCGAACGGAAGACGCGGTGATGGTCCTTGCCCCACGGCAGTCGACCGGCGGCCATGCTGGTGATCGCCTCGTTCGCCGGGCCGGTGCCGCGGGTGAACTGGAGGGTGTAGCCCCGCACGAAGTCGCGCGACGGGTCGGTCTCGTAGAACTCCTTGCTCCACATCACAGTCTGTGGCCCACGGTCGCCGTCGACCTCGTCATCGACATAGCCGAACACCATGGGCCAGGGGTGCAGCATCAGGTTCTTGCCCACCAGGCCCGAGGAATTGGCCAAGCCGCTAGGGAAGCGGGTCGAAGCCGAATTGAGCAGCAGCCGCGGCGTGCCGATGCCGTTTGCCGCCAGGATCACGATTTCCGCCGGCTGGAACCGCTCCACCCCGTTCGCGTCGTAATAGACGACCCCCGACGCCATGCCGTGTTCGTTGGTGGTGATCTCGCGCACCCGGCAGCGCGTACGCAGCTCCTCCCGGGCGCGGATCGCCTGCGGCCAATAGGTGATGTCGACGCTCGCCTTGGCGCCCTGTGCGCAGCCCGGCGTGCAATGGCCGAGATTGATGCACTTGGCGCGCCCGTCATATTCCGTCGTCGCGATGGCGATGTCGGATGGCCACCAGTGCCAGCCTAAGCAGCGATTCTCAGGTAGGTACACGGTAACCGTTGGCGCTCGATGTTCATTTCAGTGACGGCGTTATGAACGGCACGGTCGAGATGATCGGTGTCGGTGAAGGTCTGATGAGCCAG